>Ga0194047_10000115_pt1 | contig 56119 bp, 42 predicted proteins | sample JunL225m_MetaG_2_FD_160070 | JGI IMG/M metagenome (GOLD analysis project Ga0194047, IMG submission 160070) | Anoxic zone freshwater microbial communities from boreal shield lake in IISD Experimental Lakes Area, Ontario, Canada - Jun2016-L221-5m | ecosystem: Environmental > Aquatic > Freshwater... | reverse complement strand
TACTTAGCCACAGAGGATATACTACCCATCCACGGACGAGTAATGCATCCACAAACACAGGGTAAAATAGAAAGGTATCATCTCACCATGAAAAACGTAGTCAAACTAAATAACTACTACCTACCAGAACAGTTAGTGGATGCCATAGGAGAATTTGTTACGTATTATAATCATGAACGCTACCATGAATCATTAAAAAATGTCACGCCGGCAGATATGTATTATGGTAGACAAGAACAAATACTCAGACAAAGAGAGATCATCAAAAAAGAGTCCCTAAAAAGACGTAGAAAATTATTTTTAAAAGAAAAAACACTATTTTTAAACAACGAAACGCTCTACAACCAAAAGTCTACATTGGTTTGACGACGGACAACCTACTAAATTAGAACAAGTAGTTCTACGCAATTTTATTTCATTATTACTATTTATCACTTCTTTTAAAATGTTTTTTCGTTATTTTATTTCTATATTTAATATAAATATTATTTTCTTTTATAGGTATAACTTTATTAAGAAAAGGATATATAGATAGTATATGAACAAATTTTAAACTATTTAAATTGAATTTATGCGATTGATTGCATCGATTACTTTATTTCTACTAGCGTATACCGCAGCCTATTCTCAAGAAAAATTAAATATCAAATTTGGAAAAATCAGTCCAGCAGATTTTGAAGTTAATTCTCCTCTAATTGATTCTAATACAAATGCCATCGTTTTGGCAGATATTGGCAATAGCGTATTTGTAGGAAACAATAATAACTGGTTTAGTTTGGAATTTAGGAGGCATAAAAGAATTAAGATTTTAAATAATAAGGGGTTCGATGCAGCTAATTTGTCAATTTATCTTTATTCTCAAAGTAGCGATGTAGAAAAATTAGAAGAGATCAAGGCTCAAACTTATAACCTAGAAAACAATACAGTAGTTACAACAAAGCTGTCTACAAAAGATATTTTTGAAGAAAAAGTAAAGAAAAATTTAATCAAAAAGAAATTCACATTCCCAGCTGTAAAAGCAGGTTCTATCATTGAAGTAGAATACATGATTAAGTCCGACTTTTTATTCAATCTTCAATCTTGGGAGTTTCAGGGCGAGTACCCTTGTATCTGGAGTGAGTATAATTTAGCATTGCCCGATTTTTTCAATTATGTTACTTTGAGCCAAGGGTATTTGCCTTTTGACATTAATAATAAAACATCTGGAAATGCAAGTTTTAAAGTGCGCGATGCAACAGGTAATGCAAATAATGAATACACATTCAGAGCTGATGTACAAAATAACAAATGGGTAGTTAAAAATGCTGTAGCAATGAAGGAAGAAAATTTTACTTCAACTATTGCAAATCATATTTCAAAAATAGAATTTCAGTTATCTGAATACCGTTTTCCAAACGAACCTGTTCAACCAGTTATGCAGTCTTGGACAAAAGTGGCAGACAAAATGATGTCAAATCCAGATTTTGGATTAGCATTTACAAGATTGAACGATTGGTTGTCAGATGATTTAAAGAAAATCAAAACAGGTACCAATTCACAAGAAGAGTTAGCCAAAAAGATCTATGAATTTATTAGAGATAATTTTACTTCAACTGGCGACTATGGTTTGTATTTGAGTGACAACACAAATTTAAAAGACATCTTGAAAAGAAAGAGTGGTAAGGCTTGTGAACTCAATTTGTTGTTATTGGCCATGTTGCATTACGAAAATATTAAGTGTACGCCTGTATTAATGAGCTTAAGAGAACGTGGCAAAGCGCATACTTTTTATCCGTTAATGGACCGTTTCAACTATTTAGTTGTACAAGTAGAAATCGATCGTTCTGTTTTTTATCTTGATGCATCAAAAGCAATGTTGGGATTTAAACAATTGCCCACTTCTTGTTATAATGGTGTTGCCTGGTCAATATCAAAAACCGAACAGGAACCAATCTATTTTAATTCAGACTCTTTAATAGAAAATAAAAGAACATCAGTATTATTATATAGCGAAAAACCGGGTGAACTTGCAGGCACATATAGTACAGTTCTTGGTAATAATGGTTCAATTAATTTTAGAGAGAAAATACATAATTCAAATATAAATTCATTATCCAATGAAATTTCTAAGACTATAACAGGGGATATTAAAATTTCTAATCTTACAATCGATTCATTGAATCAGTACGACTACCCTGTAACAGTTAAGTATGATCTTAAAATGAATACTGAATCAGATATTATTTATATTAATCCGCTATTTGGCGAAGCGATTCAAAAAAATCCATTTACTTCTACTAAGCGCAATTATCCTATTGAAATGCCCTTTACCAAAAACGAAGTTTTTTTACTAAATATGCCAATTCCCGAAGGATATCAAGTTGAAGAAATGCCTAAATCAGTTCGTTATAAATTAAATGAAGATGAAGGCTTATTTGAATATATGATAGCCAATCAAGATGGCCGGATTCAAATAAGATCAAAAATCATTTTAAACAAAGCAAATTTTTCTATGGAAGATTACGACAGTCTAAGAGAATTTTATGCATTCGTTATTAAACATCAAAGCGAACAGATTGTATTGAAAAAGATTAAGTAGGATCTATGAAAAAATTTCTATCTATCTTTTTTTTGTTTTTGTGCGCCGATACATCTGCACAGATATATAATGTTCAATTAATTCCTGATTCATTAATAAAGAATGCGCATGTAGTAAAGCGTATGGAAGAATTACATGTAACTATAAAAGCGCTTAACAAAGTGGTAATCACCAATAAATATGCATTAACTATTTTAGATGAACAGGGAGAGTATGAATCGGGGTATATCAATTCTTATAGTAGTATGAGGGGCCTTAATAGCATTGAAGGCAACTTATATGATGCAAATGGCAAGAAGATAAAATCGGTAAAGAAAAAGGATATAATAGATGCTCCCTCATCGGATGGTGCTAGTTTAATGTTAGACGAACGTTTTAAAAAACATAATTTCTTTTGGAGACAATATCCCTATACCATTGAATACTCCGATGAAATGGAAATCAACAACTCTTATTTTCTTCCAGTATGGACCCCTATTGAAAGCGATCATTACTCTGTGCAACAAAGTAAATTTATTGTAGAAACAGCTCCAGATTATCAATTAAGAATCAAGCAACAAAATTTCAATCAGGCGCCACAAATTATCAATGGGAAAACCATCAATTATAGTTGGGAATTTAAAAATGGCATTGCTATTGAAAGAGAACCACTTCAGCCAGCAATGAAAGAAATATTACCAATGATTTATATTGGTGCGAGCGATTTTTCAATTGACAATTATACCGGCGATATGCGAAGCTGGTTGAGCCTAGGAAAATTAAATACCATTTTAAATAAAGGTCGCGATGAATTACCAGATAACATAAAACAAGTGGTTCATCAATTGGTTGATACCATAAGTAATAAAGAAGAAAAAGTAAAAAAACTCTACCAATATCTTCAAAACAATACACGTTATATTAGTGTGCAATTAGGAATCGGTGGCTGGCAGCCATTTGATGCAAAATACGTTGCTGCCAATAAATATGGCGATTGCAAAGCCTTATCAAATTATATGGTAAGTCTCTTAAAAGAAGCAGGAATCAAAGCTCATTATGTTGTAATAAAATCAGGGGATGGAGAAATTGGATTGCGAGAAGATTTTCCATCGCCTTCCTATTTTGATCATGTAATAGCCTGTGTGCCCAATGGCAAAGATTCCATTTGGTTAGAATGTACAAGTCAAAACAATGCTGCAGGTTATATGGGCACCTTTACCGGAAATAGAAAAGCATTTCTTATTAATGATGATGGTGGTTATATTGTTCAAACACCTGAATTAAAAGCTAGAGACAATTTTCAAACAAGAACAACTAAAGCAGTAGTCAATGCAGATGGGTCAATGACCGCTGAAGTATATACACATTTAACTGGAGAGCAACAAGAGTTACAGCATCAATTAATACATGATTTCACAAAGGAAGAGCGAGAGAAATACTTGAATACAGTATTAAACTTAGCTACCTATCAAGTAGATGAATCAAAATATACAGAAATACCTGGCCGCATTCCTGCAGTTGATGAGTATTTGCATATACAATCACCCAATTATGCATCTGTAACAGGAAAGCGCATATTTATTTTACCCAACTTTGTAAATCAATCAAAAACAAGGCTAACAATAGATGAACAAAGAAAATATCCTATTAGGTTTAAAATGGCTTTTCAGGATATTGATACCATAAAAATTGAAGTCCCTTCAAATTATCAGTTAGAATCATTGCCAAAATCAGTTGCCATCCATAATCAATTTGGCGATTTTGAAATGAACTTTTCTGTTATAAACAATCAAATTGAAGTTACTAGAACACAGAAGAGGAATATTGCTGAATACCCTGCTAAAGAATATTCAGAACTTGTAAGATATTTCGACCAAATTTACAAAGCAGATCATAATAGTATTGTGTTTGTAAAGAAGGGGGCTTAGTTTTTTGACAAGCTTATTCCAGTACTAGATAATGATACATTCGATATTGCTATGAGCAAGTTGTTTAAACTGGGATAAATATACTAATTGAAGTGCCTTTTTGCAAAATGCTTTTTATCGTAACATCTCCATTGAAATATTGTGCTCTTGATTGTAGGCTTCTCATACCCATGCCATTATTTTCCTTACTTGTACTTTCGTTGTAGTTGAATCCTACTCCATTGTCTAAAAATGTTAGTACAAGTTGTTCTTCTTGTTCGGAAATTATAAATTCTACGATGGATGCTTTAGAATGCTTGATTGTATTTTTAATGATTTCTTGAAACATTCTAAATAGCATTAATTGTGTATTGGAAGGTAATGTAAACTCTGTTTTGCTTGTGTTATTTTGAATTTTTACTTTAAAAATTTCTTTTCTTTCAAGTTGATTTAATTCTTTAATTATTGCCTGAAACAGGCCAATTTCTATTATTCTGTTGGAGTTAAGGCTCCGAGACAATTCTGATATATCTTGCATTGCTATACTCAATATTTTTTTGGTCTCTGCAATTATATCTGATGCCTTTGTTGGAATTCCTTCCATTTTCTGGACCAAGGTTTCATTTATATTGGCCAGTAATAATACCTGACCAATATTGTCATGAAGCTCCATAGAAATATTCTTTAGAACCTCTTCTTGTATTTCTACTTGTGTTTGTAGTATTACTTTTTCATAGCTAATTTTCATAGCTTCTATTTCTTTTTCTTTTGCTTTACGTTTATTTTGGTAAAGCAAGAGTATAAAAGCAATCAAGACAATAAGGATAAATGCAATGATTATGTTTGCTGAGAATTGCGTGTAAACTTCTGGATATTTGACTGGCATAAAAACGCTATAACAATTAAAAAATAAAATAGACAATTTACAGTAAGTAATACACCGTGCATCTTAATAAGGATTGATTTTGGAAGACTAGCAGCATAATTTATTATTCCCATTATTGAATTGATGGCGGTAAAGTAAAATAGAATTGCTATTGAAAGCCAAAATGAAGGCTCCTTTTCGAGGCTAATAATTTCTACTTTTTGGAAAATTTGAACAAAATATATGGCACTACAGATAACTAGTATTAATGACCCGAATGTGAATGTGTATGTATGAAATGTGTGTATTCCTTGAAACATAAATATATTTAGAATACACCCTATGGGCAATAAAACTATTAGCCATTTTATAATGGACTTGATTTTTGATGAAGGGATTACTTCATGAAAAAAGTATAAGAAATAAATGAATTCAATGATTGAGAGTGCATTATATAGCGGGATATTGTTCTCCGTTGGTTTATAAAATAATTTTTCTAGAATTAAAATGAATATCCGTGTTAACAAAATAAATGGAAATATCTTAAGGTATGAGGCATTTATTTTATTGTAAATTAAAAATCCAATTATAGTGGTTGCTAAAAGTGTGATTTGATCTATTTGAATTGTATACATAAAAAAACTCCTGTTTTGCAGGAGTTAAATTTAAGGTTTCTTTTTTAGATTGTTTTTTTGAATTCTTTTTTTAAGATGTTAGACATCTATTTATTAGAGATAGGGATAATGCCATTTCTTACGCCGAATAAAATAAGAGCTGGCCTGTTATTTATTTCAAGCTTTTGGAATAGACTATCTCTATAGTTTTCTATTGTCTTTATGCTTAAATTCATTTGCAATGCAATCTCTGGGTAGGTTAAATTTGATGCTGCAATTTTTATGAATTCTACTTCTCTAGAGCTCAATATCTGTCTTCCGGTAAATCCATCTTTATTTTTAACGTGGATATTGAAATATTCCTTTTTTACAAGTTCGCCAAAATAATGTCCAGTGGTATATACATCTTTTATCGCCTCGGCAAGTTGTGAAATGTCTTCTGATTTTGAAATAAATCCGCTGGCACCCTTTGATATCATATTGATTACAATATCTGGCTCATGTAGCAATGAGAATATGATGATTTTTATATTAGGAAAATTTTCATGTAAAAAATTAATAATCTTTGGGCCGTCCATTACAGGCATTTCTAAATCTAACATGATAATATCTGGGAGTGACTTAGATTCCAATAGATAGTCGAGTAATTCTTTACCGTTTGAAACTTCCTTTATTACGTTTATTTCTGAGTCCTGTTCTATAATTGTTTTAATACCCTTTCTTGTTACCGCATGGTCATCTGCTAATATCAATTTGATCATCGTTGATGGTTTTACATTGTAAATGTGAATTTTAAAATTTTCTTAGCCAAACATTACTAAAGAGAAATACGAAAAGTATATGTATTTTTTTTAATATATAAACTTATATCAAAAAAAATGCAAATAAAAAAGGGGCTTTTACCCCTTTTTTATTTGAGGAACATTCTGATACTTTGTATTCTCGAATTGTGTTTGATTATGAATGAAAAGGTAAAAAAATGTATGGTTTTTTCAGAACGAGAAACCTTGATAAAATTTACTGAAAAAGAAATTTCAATTATTAAACTTATTTGTGAAGAAAAATCAAGCAAAGAAATTGGGGAACTTCTTTTTTTGAGCGCTAGAACGATTGAAGGAATTCGTTCTAAAATATTAGATAAAATGAAAGTAAAAACACCTGCTGGAATGGCTATTTATGCTATAAAAAATAATCTTTATAATTGAGAAAATTGATATTTAAATAAAGTCACTAAAAATATCTTAGTTTTTAATTTTCTGCGGCACCAATCTTTCAGCAATTTTATTAGCATCTTCTGCACCACGCAAACCACCTTCGTGGTATTCTGCATCTTCATTTACATCCCATAAATCATATAGCTCTTCGCCAGCAATAATATTTTTGGCAGCCAACATAGCGGTCATCATAGAATGGTCTTGGTTATTGTATTTGTGCATACCATTTCTACCCACCAAATACAAGCCAGGATAGGCTTTTAGGGCCTGACGTACGTCTTCTACATTTTGTTTGTAAGAGTGGTCGTACACTGGATACGCTTTTGGTTGACGCACCACATAGCCATCTACTACAGCCGAACCTTTGGTTAATCCTATTTGTTCAATTTCTTTTTTGCCTAAGTTTATTAATGTTTCATCAGAACTAGTCCACAAACCATCTCCTTCAAAACAAAAATATTCTAAACCATAACAAGCCATTTCAGGATCTGGAACCATATAAGGACTCCATGATTTAAAATTTTGCACGCGTCCAACTTGTACACTTGGATCGTGAATATAAATCCAGTTATCGTTAAATGCATCTTCGTCTTTGCAAATTAATACCACTGTTACAAAATCGCGGTAACCCAATGCCTGCGAAGACTTTAACGGTTCTGCAGGAAATTGTGGTGCTACTGTTGGAATTAATTCGCGCATTGGTGCAGAAGAAAGTACATAATCAAATCCTTCAAAAGTTCTATTGTCTGTTGTATGTACCGTCCATTTATTATCGGCTTGTGCAATATCTTTTACACCGGTATTCATTTCAACTTGCACGCCCATTTTAATACATTTTTCGGTGCAAGCTTCCCACATCATTCCTGGACCTTTTTTAGGATACCTGAATGAATCAATTAGTGTTTTAATTACTTTATCATTACCAGTTGCTTTGGGCTTAAAAACGGCATTCCAAATAGCACTACTTAAAGACAACCCTTTAATACGTTGCGCCGCCCAATCGGCAGAAATTTCTTTACAAGGAATTCCCCAAACTTTTTCGGTATAAGTTCTAAAAAAAATATTGAATAGTCTTTTACCAAATTGATTGGTTACCCAGTCTTCGAAATTTGTTGGATTTTTTACAGGAAATACTTTGGCATTTAAATAACTCAACACACACAAACAACTTTCCCAAATACCCAATTTCATTAGGGCTTCAAATGCTACTAATGGATATGAAAAGAATTTTTTGTTATAATATATCCTTGAACTTCTAGGACGCTCCAACATTTCATCACCCAATATTTCGGTCCAAAAATCTTCTACTTCTTTAGATTTTGAAAAAAATCGGTGACCGCCAATATCAAAACTATATCCTTTATAAGTTTCTGTTCTTGAGATTCCGCCAACATAAGTAGGGTCTTTTTCAAACACCACTACTGATTGATTGGCTTTACCCAATAGATAGGCTGCTGTTAATCCAGCCGGACCTGCTCCTATAATGGCAACTTTTTTCTGCATAAATTTGATTCTGATAAATAAACCCTGCTATTGCAAGGTTGCAAAGGTGTAAAATAATTGTGGTTCTACCATTAGTTTTGCAGTAGATTGGCTTTTTTTAAAAAATTCATCGCAATTAGACGAATATTCGATATGACTAAGCAACAAATTAAATGGGAATGTAAAGCCTTTGTAGAGCTTAGCCCAATTGAATTATATGCCATAATGCATTTAAGGATGGAAGTGTTTGTAATAGAACAAAACTGCATATTTCAAGACAATGATTACAAAGACCCTAAATGCCATCATTTAATGGCTTGGGATGGCAATCTATTGGTTGCTTATGCCCGAATGGTACCAAAAGGCGTTTCTTATGCAGACCATCCTTCTATTGGCCGCGTGGTTAACAAACAAAGCCATCGGCAATTAGGCTTGGGTAAAGAATTGATGCAGCATTCCATTAAACAATGCGAAAATTTGTTTGGCAAGGGATCAATTAAAATTGGCGCACAATTGTATTTAAAAAGGTTTTACGAATCATTTGGATTTATACAAACAAGTGATATTTATTTAGAAGATGCTATTGACCATATTGAAATGATACGTCCTTTACAAGCCTAATTCAATTTTCAAAAAACGGGCTGTATGACTTTCTTTGTTGTTAACCATTGCTTCTGGCGTTCCTTCAAATAAAATTCGTCCTCCCCCATCTCCACCTTCAGGACCTAAATCTATGAGGTGATCGGCCACTTTTATCACGTCTAAATTGTGTTCAATTACTAAAACAGAATTCCCTCTATCAACAAGTTTATTTAGTACATCTAACAAATGTTGGATGTCTTGAAAATGCAAGCCTGTTGTTGGTTCGTCTAAAATATAAAATGTTTTACCCGTATCTTTTTTTCCTAATTCAGTAGAAAGTTTAACACGCTGTGCTTCTCCTCCACTAAGGGTTACAGCCGATTGGCCTAGTGTAATATATCCTAGACCTACGTCTTGCAACACTTTTATTTTTCTATAAATAAATGGTACCGCTTGAAAAAATTCACAAGCTTCATCTACCGTCATATTTAATACATCACTAATAGATTTTCCTTTGTACCTAATTTCTAGTGTTTCGCGATTATAACGTTTGCCATTGCATTTTTCGCAGTGCACATAAACATCTGGCAAGAAGTTCATTTCAATCGTGCGCATTCCTCCACCCTCACACATATCACACCTTCCGCCTTTTACATTGAAAGAAAAACGGCCTGCATTGTATCCCCTAATTTTTGCTTCGGGCACTGCCGAAAATAAAGTGCGTATTTCAGTAAAGAATCCACAATAGGTTGCAGGATTGCTTCTGGGTGTTCTGCCAATTGGCGACTGGTCTATTTCAATTACTTTGTCGATATTTTCTAAACCTTTAATGCTTTTATAATCCATTGGGCTTACCCGACTATCGTAACAATGCTTTGATAGCAAGGGATACAGGGTTTCGTTAATAAGGGTAGATTTTCCACTGCCACTTACACCACTTACTACTACTAATTTTCCTAGCGGAATTTGAACCGATACATTTTTTAAATTATTACCAGTAGCACCTTTAATTTCAATGGACTTTCCATTACCCTTTCTTCTTTCTTTTGGAATTGGAATTGATTTTGCACCACTTAAATATTGGGCCGTATCGGAATTACTCAATAGTACTTCTTGTGGTGTTCCAGCAGCTACAATCTCTCCGCCATACACACCTGCTTTGGGGCCAATGTCTACCAAATAATCGGCAGCCATCATAATATCTTTATCGTGTTCTACTACTAAAATACTGTTACCTATATCTCGTAAATTTTGTAAAGCCAAAATCAAACGATGGTTATCTCGTTGGTGTAACCCTATAGATGGCTCGTCTAATACATAGGTAATACCTTGTAATTGCGAACCAATTTGCGTGGCCAGTCTTATTCGCTGAGACTCTCCCCCACTAAGGCTTTTAGATGGTCGGTCTAATGATAAATAGGTTAATCCAACGTCTAATAAAAACTGTAGTCGTTCTCGTATTTCTTTTAAAATATCTTTTGCAATAGCATTTTGCTTTTTACTCAACCTTTCTTCAATACCATCAAACCAAACAATTAATTTATTTAAATTTAAATGACTGAGTTCTGCAATATTTTTTTCGTCAACTTTAAACCAAAGACTTTCTTGTTTTAACCTTGCGCCGTTGCATGTAGGACATTTTTTTAATTCCATAAATTGCTCTACCCATTCGCGCAGCGCTTCGGTACTGCCAGTGCCTGCATACCAACGATTGAGCATGGGAATAATTCCTTCAAATTCTCCTTCGTAAGGTTTACCTGGAATGGATGCTGATTCCAAAACTTCTTCGTCGGAAATAATTCCGTCTGCATTTCCGTATAATAAAATATTCAAAGACGCTATTGGCATTTCTTTGATTGGCTTGTCTAAATTGATTTTATTTTTTTTGGCCAATATTTCTACATTGCGAAACATATAAGCTTCACGCTGTTCGCCCAAAGGCGCTATACCACCCGCTTTCACGCTTAAAGACTGGTCGGGTAAAATAGCAGATAAACTAATGGTATGAATATTGCCTAGTCCCTTACAAGTTGGGCAAGCACCATAAGGAGAGTTAAATGAAAATGCATTGGGCGATGGTTCTTCGTAACTAATACCTGTTTCTTCGCACATTAATTGTTTAGAAAACTGAACCACTTTATTGGTATCGTTCACCAATAAAAAAAGCAAGTCCTTACCCATTTTTAGTGTTTGCTGTATGCTTTGACTAAGTCGTACGCGCATATCTGCAGTTACTGCTAGTCGATCAATGACTACTTCAATATCATGAATTTTATATCGATCAACTTGTAGTTTTGCAGTGAGATCCATTACTTCTCCATCAACTCTAACTTTTAAAAATCCTTTTTTACGAATGTCTTCGAATAGCTCTCTGTAATGACCTTTACGGCCTCTAATTAATGGCGCGAGTAAGGATACTTTTTTATTTAAAAAACGCTCCATGATATTTTCAACGATTTCTTCTTCGCTGAATTTGACCATTTTTTTTCCGGTATTATAACTATACGCTTCTCCAACCCTAGCAAACAATAAGCGCATAAAATCATACACTTCTGTTACCGTTCCAACGGTTGATCTTGGATTTTTATTAGTGGTTTTTTGTTCGATAGAAATTACCGGACTTAAGCCTGTAATTTTATCAACATCGGGCCTTTCCATATCGCCCATAAATTGGCGTGCATAGGCGCTAAAACTTTCCATGTACCTGCGCTGGCCTTCATTATAAATTGTATCGAAAGCCAAAGAAGATTTTCCGCTACCACTGACACCTGTAAATACCACCAATTTATTTTTGGGTACAGATATATCAATATTTTTTAAATTATGTTCCCTTGCCCCAAAAACTTCAATGAATTCTTCGGGTGCTAGAGGAGCTGCTATTTTAGAAGGCTTAACTGCCGTTACTTTTTTTGCCATGTTGCGCTTAAAGGTTAAATGTACAAACATTGCAAAACCTAATAAGTTTTAAAACCTAAAAATTAGTTAGAGGTATTGAAAGCATTTTTTAATAAATATTTTTTAAGGATTCAAAGTATTGCCAATAAAGGGTTTCGGCTTAATTCCTATTAATATAGTAGACTTTTATTTGGTAAATTAAAAACTTCCCCATTATCTTTGCAATAGTTCTTTAAGATAACTTATCAAGAAAGGCAGAGGGATTTGGCCCGTTGAAGCCTTGGCAACCCATATTATTAACTCAATAGTATGAAGGTGCCAACTCCAGTATTGTTATACGCAATACAGAGATAAGTCAGAGTAATCGTTTGAAATTATCAACCCATAAAAGGGCTATTAATAAATTATCAAGCTCATCTGACTTACCTGATGAGCTTTTTTTATGCCCTTAACTACCATTAAGACGCACCAATATTAAAAGCCTCCTCAAGTAAGTTAGGTATCGTTCACTCTACCAAATAAGTTATTGTTAAGTACCATTAAACATTTAACAATTAAAAAAAATAACATGAGCAGTGCAACAGAATTGATTCACAGCATTCCAGTAGATCCATTAACAGGTGCTATTTCAGTACCCATCTACCAAACTTCAACCTTTGTACAAGACGCTCCAGGCGTAAACAAAGGGTATGACTATTCTAGGTCGAATAATCCAACACGTGCCGTATTAGAGCAGCTAATTGCAAAACTCGAAAAAGGCAGTGTGGGATTGGCTTTTAGCAGTGGGTTAGCTGCCATTGATGTGATAATTAAATTGTTAAAAACGGGCGACGAAATTGTTGCTGTTGATGATATTTATGGCGGTGCATTTAGGTTATTTAATAGTGTATATGAACAGTTTGGGATTAAAGTAACATATGTAGACACTTCAGATATTCAAAAAGTATTTGATGCTGTTACTACAAAAACAAAATTAATTTGGTTAGAATCTCCCACAAATCCTACCCTAAAAATTTCAGATATTTCAGCCATTGCAAAAATTGCAAAAGCCAATAATAGTTTGCTTTGTGTAGATAATACTTTTGCATCTCCGGTGCTACAACAACCACTTGCTCTAGGAGCAGATATTGTGGTGCATAGTGCCACTAAATACTTAGGAGGACATAGTGATTTGATTGCAGGATTGGTGGTTGCAAAAGACCCTGAATTAGGCGCTAAACTTAAATTTTATCAAAACGCATGTGGTGCGATTCTTGCGCCATTTGATAGTTGGTTAACCATTCGTGGAATAGAAACCTTGCATTTACGCATCAAACAACATTGTGCAAGTGCATTAGAAATTGCTAAATACCTCGAACAACATCCAGCAGTCAACAAAGTGTATTATCCTGGATTAACAACGCATCCAAACCACGAAGTAGCAAAAAAACAATCAACAGGATTTGGCGGAATTATTTCATTCACTTTAAACAATGATACTGAAGCTGCTGCCATAGCACTTGTACAAGAAACGGAATTATTTAAACTAGCTGAGAGCCTGGGTGGAATTAAAAGTTTAATTTCGCACCCGGCTAATATGACACACAAATCTATTCCTGCAGCTAAAAGAAGGGCAAATGGCGTAGCAGATAGTTTAATTCGTTTGTCTATTGGGCTAGAAGAACAGGAAGACCTAATTGCTGATTTAGCAATGGCTTTTAATAAAATAGAAAAAGCAATAACAAAAGAAAAAGCAACCGCTTTCACTTCAGTTTAATAGAAATAGAAAAATGGAAACACATAAAAAATTAACAATCGGTTTATTTGGCTTTGGCGTTGTAGGTGAAGGTTTGTACAAAGTATTGCAACAAACACCGTCACTCAATGCAAGTATTAAAAAGGTTTGTATTAAGCAAGCTAGTAAAGAAAGAAATGCACCAGCCTCTTTGTTTACTACAGAAAAAAACGACCTCTTATTTGATAATGAAATTAATGTTATTGTAGAAGTAATTGACGATGCCGATGCAGCATTTGAAATTGTAACCATTGCCTTACACAATGGCAAAGCAGTGGTAAGTGCTAGTAAAAAAATGATTGCAGAACATTTGCCCGAAATATTGCAAATGCAAAAAGAAACAGATTTGCCATTTTTATGCGAAGCCGCAGCCTGTGCATCTATCCCTGTAATTAGAAATTTAGAAGAATACTACGATAATGATTTATTGCATTCTATAAAAGCCATCGTAAACGGCTCTACTAATTTTATTCTTACTAAAATGTTTGAGGATAAATTAGATTTTAATGCCGCTTTATTATTAGCCAAACAATTGGGCTTTGCAGAAAGCAATCCTAAATTAGATGTAGAAGGATATGACGCAGTAAACAAATGGGCTATTTTATTAAACCATGCTTACGGTATTGTGGAACATCCCGATAATATTCTATTTACGGGCATTCAAAATATACAATTGACAGACGCCCTTGTAGCAAAAGAAAAAGGATTAGATATTAAATTAATTGCACAAGCAAAAAAATTAAAGAATGGAAAAGTTGCGGCATTTGTATTGCCTCAATTTGTGCAAAATGGCGACCCTCTTTCCTTTGTTAAAAACGAATACAATGGCGTAGTGATTGAAAGTGGTTTTGCCGATAAACAATTTTTTTATGGTAAAGGCGCAGGTAGTTTCCCTACTGCATCTGCAGTACTAAGTGATATTTCGGCATTGCGTTATAATTACAAATACGAATACAAAAAACTATACCACCACGTGCCGCATGAACTAACGAGTGAGTTTTATGTTAAAGTGTATGTTAGCTTCGATGACTGGAAATTCATACCACGCGATAAATTTGAATGGATAGAAGAATGGCATGCAGTTGCAGAGCGTAAATACTTAATTGGTGTGCTTCCAGTACAAGAATTAAAACAACATACTTGGTGGAAAGAAAATCAAACTTCCTTAATATTAACAGCAGACCCAATTATTGATAACCTAGACATTATCAACCTAAAAAAACGTAGTTTAGAACTTGCTGGCATCATCTAATAAAATAATTCAACCATCAATGAGTGAACTATCTATAAAAAATTTCAATACTGGCGTTATAATAACGTCGGTATTGGGTTTTACCTTGATAGCCATTTCATTTTATGTTGGAAAAGTTAACTTGTTTTTATTGTTGAATGGCAACCTTGGTTTATTTGCAGATCGATTTTTTGAATACACTACTTATTTAGGAGACGGTGTAATTTGGGTGCCCATAGCAGTACTTTTTTTTATCTATCGAAGAAAATATTTAGTTTTATTATTTGGAGCTATTTTATTTTCTACGCTATTCACCCAAGTAACTAAAAACTTTATTTTTCCTGAACTACCAAGGCCTACAAAATTAATTGAAAACACACAATTAATTCATACAGTAACAGGGGTTGAATTACATACTATTGATAGTTTTCCATCTGGTCATACTACTACTGCCTTTACTGTTTTTTTATTGGCTTGTTTATTTATTCCTACAAAAAAAATCATTCCAATTGGCCTTGCAATTGCTTTACTAGTGGGCTATTCAAGGGTTTACCTTGCACAACATTTTCCTTTAGATGTAGGCGCAGGAATGATTGCAGCATGCTTAACAATGCTACTATCTATTCAAATGCAAAAATGGAGGGACGCAAATCAAACCCTATTTAACTAGTCTAACTAGTCTTTCCAACGCCATTCGCCAGCAATCTGTAAGGGAGTTTTTAAATTACTTTTTAGCATAAATTCTTTGGTTTCAATATCCGATAAATGCTTGGCTGTAATTTCTTTTGTATCTGCAATACCATATAATAACATGGCATTAAATCGAACAGTATTTTCCATTCCTTTTTTATCTACCAAACTAAATACATCGCAATCTGCATGGTAGCAAGGTCCTGAATTATTAGGCAATTTACCACCAGCAGCACCTCCTGTTGGAACGCCTTGTAACATGAACGGCTGATGATCACTGTGTAAACCAGCACCAGAACTAAACTGGTTTTTAAAACTAGAATCTAATGACTGTGCAATTGCACCAATGGATTGAAACAACCCTTTACTTCCTTCGTCGGTTGTAGAATAACCTTTAGGATCATTGGTCATATCGTAGTTTAACATATAACGCAATTGCCCTATCGACTTGTCTTTAATAGCTGCATTAACATAGGCTTTAGATCCTAACAATCCTTCTTCTTCTCCCATAAATAAAACAAACTCAACAGTTCTTGCTGGCTGTAATTTAAGTGCAGCAAAGGTTCTAGCCATATCCAACACAGCAAACGAACCAATCCCATTATCAATAGCACCAGTTGCTAAATCCCAACTATCTAAATGTCCACCAACTACAATTTTTTCGTTTGGTAAAGTTTTTCCTGGTATGGTTGCCACCACATTACGCGCCTTTATCATCCCCGAAAAATTATTCATTTTAATATGTGCAAATAATTTACCAGCTTTCAAATCTTCTCGAAATTTCATGCCTTGCTCTTTGCTAATACAAATGGCAGGAATAGGAATTAATTTTCCGGTAACAGATGCGGTTCCTGTTAATAAAATACCTCCGTCTGCTGTATTAATTAATATAAATCCAATGGCACCGTATTTGGTAGCAATAGCAGCTTTTTCTGAACGATGTAGGGTTCCTGTTCCAGGTTTTGATCCGGCAACAACTCCTAAATATACTAAGGCAATTTTACCTTTAACTTTTCCTGGATTTGCTAGGTAATCTTCTTCTAGACCATTCCCCATATCCACCACTTCGTTAGAAATATTTGACTGTACTGGCGAATGCGCTAAAGACACAGATTTGATAGGGAGTAAATGATTCGTATCGCTGCCAATGGCTACGCTTAAATTTCCACGGCTCCAACTTTCTACTTCAAATGGTTGGTATCTAAGATTTTTGAATCCAGCTGCTTTTAGAAGTTGATAGGCATATGCCTCTGCTTTGGCACCGTTGGCCGAACCTGTTAATCGATGACCAATTGTTTCAGTAGCCTCTTTTAAACTTGCATAAGCCTTTGAATGTGTTAACACTTCTTGGTTGATGCTAGAAAATACATTGTTCCAATCTGGTTTGCTTTGTGCTTGAACTAACTGCACTGCAAAAAAAAGTAGGGTAACGCAAAGGGCTTGATACTTATTCATAAACAGGGTTTAACTGATTCAATAAATCTACCCATGCAATTTACCTGCGATTTGAATACCGATTTAAAAAAAATGATAAATAGTAGACAAGAACCCTATTTAAAAAGAATTTGGTGTTGAAATTGTTGTTTATAATACAATCACGCTATTATTTCCACCAAACACATTAGGCTGTTGGCTATCTGCAGCAGGCTCATTTAACCACTCAGTAGCGTTTACACGGTATTTAAACTCGTGTTGCGAATTTTTAGGCAAAGAGACTTCAGCACCAAAGCTTCCATCTTTCTTTTTGCTCATTACTATTGAATTTTCCCAATCGCTATTTAGTCCTAAGATTTCAATTGTTTCAGCGTTTTCAATATTGAAACTGAATTTTACTTTGCAATAATCTTTGGTTTTGAAATAGGTTTTTTGTACCATTTTTTAGTTTTTTTAGTTCCCCTTGATACAAAAATTGCAAAAAGGTAACCCAAAATAGACCTGAAACGATTATATTTAATTAGTAAAATCACCCTATAATTCAAGGTTCTATGCAAAAGTTCAGCAGCTTGCTCGTAAGCAGTCTTTTTATGTCAAACCTCTGTTTTTCTCAAAATAATTTGGTTAAAATTGAGCCGATTAGTTTTTCACAAGTAACCATCACCGATCATTTTTGGAAACCAAAGTTGCAATTAGTTGCTACAAAAACTTTGGGGGCTTGTATTTATCAAACAGAAACGGCTACCCCAAGAATCAGAAATTTTCAAAAAGTAGCCAGGAATAAAGGCGAAAAACACGAAGGCGTTTTTTATGATGATAGCGATGTATTTAAAGCACTAGAAGCAATGGCTTATTCTTTAAAAAACAATCCTGATGCAACCATGGAAAGAAAAGCCGACGAATGGATTGAAATAATTGCAGCAGCACAACAACCCGATGGCTATTTAAATACTTTTTATACACTTGGCGATATTAAAACTAGGTATACCGATATGAGCATGCACGAAGACTACAATGCAGGCCATATGATTGAAGCAGCTGTAGCTTATTTTAATGCCACTGGCAAAAGAAAGTTTTTAGATGTATGCATTCGTTGGGCCAATCATTTCGATGCTTTATTCGGACCCAATAAAAGACACTGGGTAACCGGCCACCAAGAATTAGAATTGGCGCTAGTTAAATTGTATAAAACAACACACGATAAAAAATATTTGCAATTAGCAGACTGGCTATTGCTAGAAAGAGGACACCAAAATGCAAAAGGCTATACTTGGACAGAATGGAAGGATACCGCTTATGCGCAAGACCTAGTTCCGGTAAAATTGCAGAAAGAAATTACAGGGCATGCTGTCCGTGCAATGTATATGTACACCGGCGCTGCAGACGTTGCTGCTCAAACAGGCGATACTGGCTACTTAGCAGCAATGGTAAGGGTTTGGCAAGATGTTGTTTATAGAAATATGTATTTAACAGGCGGCATAGGATCTTCTGGAGGTAATGAAGGATTTTCTATTGATTATGATTTACCCAACGATAAAGCTTATTGCGAAACCTGTGCATCTGTGGGAATGGTGTTTTGGAATCAACGCATGAATGCGCTAACAGGCAATGCAAAATACATGGACGTTTTAGAAAGGAGTTTATACAATGGTGCATTAGATGGATTGAGTTTATCGGGAGATCGTTTTTTTTATGGCAATCCACTTGCATCATCCGGAAAAAATGCACGTAAAGAATGGTTTGGTACAGCTTGTTGCCCAGCAAATATTGCCCGATTAATTGCCTCTTTAGGCGACTATATTTATGCCAAAGACACAAAAGGAATTTATATTAATTTATTTGTAGGAAGCGAAACCAGTATTCAATTGAACAAGCAAAATGTTCGTGTGTATATGCAAACCAATTATCCGTTGGATGGTGCCATACAAATAACAGTATCACCAGTTGCAGCACAAAATTTTGCGTTACATATTCGCAAGCCAGGCTGGGTAAGTAATGATGTGGTACCTGGAGATTTATACAAATTTGCAAGTAACACTATTTTGCAACCAAAATTATTGGTGAATGGAAAGCCTGTAAACACTACAGAAAAAAATGGCTACTATATTATTCAACGCATTTGGAAAAAAGGAGATGTGGTTAGCTATCAATTACCCATGGAAATTAAAAGAGTTGTTTCAAAAGACGCCATTAAAACCAATCAAGGACGTGTTGCACTTGAACGTGGGCCAATCGTTTACTGTGTTGAAGGTGCCGACAATAATGGCAAAGCAATGAATATTGCCATTCCAGAAACTGCTATTTTTCAAGAAAAACCATTTGCCGTACTCGACGAAAAAGTAGTAGCACTTAGTGCACAACTACCAACCATTCAAACAAGTGCAGATGGAAAAAATTCAGAAAGAATTGTTAAAGAAGTTATTGCAATTCCATACTATACTTGGTGCAATAGAGGCAGTAATCAAATGCAAGTATGGCTTCCGCTGAATTTTACAGATGAAACACCAAAAAAATAAAATTGAATGACACTAAACTATTTATAATTCTTATCGTCTACTTTTTTAATCAAGCAGCAAAATATAAAAATCAACCATCTTATATTTTTAATAGTGGAAATTTATGGCAATAACAATACGGCAATGGAATGAAAATGATTTAAGTAATTTGGTTTTGTATGCTAACAACATAAATGTGTGGAATAATTTACGCAATTATTTTCCTAGTCCTTACACTGAAGAAGATGGAATTAATTGGTTAGCAAAAATGAAAGAAGCCAGCCCTATTGTTAATCTAACTATAGATTTAGACGGAGCCGCTATTGGTGGAATTGGTTTGATTTTAAATGCCGATGTATATGCAAAGTCGGCAGAATTAAGTTATTGGTTAGCTGAACCCTACTGGAATCAAGGCATTGCCACAGAAGCTATTCGGCAAATGGTGGAATATTGTTTTTATTATTTTGATATTGTACGCATCTATGCCGAAGTTTTTGAAATTAATAAAGCATCTATGCGTGCACTAGAAAAAAATGGATTTTATTTAGAAGGGGTTCGCCGAAAAGCAGTGCTAAAAAATGAAGTATTAATGGATGATTATATCTGGGTAAAATTAAGGGCCTGGTAATAGTTACTACTTAACACAGGATTAACAAATTCAGCACAGGATTTATTTTGCTTAATACATCTAATAATACAAGCAATCACCATCTTAAAATAAAATTATGCACCTAAAGAAAAACATAGCCACAAGTGAATCTGGATTTATATTTAATCCATCAACAGGTGATTCTTATTCAGCCAATCCAATAGCTGCAGAAATTTTATTGCAATTAAAAGAAGGCTCCCCAATTGCAAGTATTAAAACTAAAATTTTAGAACAATACGATGTTAGTGCTGCACAACTAGAAAAAGACTGGGATGATTTTTCAAACCAATTGATAGCCGCCAATTTATTAGACAACTAATTAAAGCAACTACAATTATTTATCATGCTAGAAAATAAACCTATTTATACTATTGCAGTTACTGGCTTAAACGCCATAGATAGCCCAGGGCCTGGCGTTGCTGTAATTAGAGCGCTCAGAGACGGATTGCCAAAACCATTGCGCATTATAGGACTGTCTTACGAAACGCTTGAACCGGGTATTTACATGCATGATTTGGTAGATAAGACCTATCAAATACCTTACCCAGCAGCAGGTACCGACAATTTATTAAAACGCTTACAATTCATAAACAAAAAAGAAAACATACAATTAATCATTCCAAATTTCGATGCAGAGTTGTATGGGTTTATAAAACTTGGGCCTACTTTAAAAAGTATGGGCATTGCCACTTTTTTACCAACGCTAGAACAATTTGATGCAAGGGATAAAATCAATTTGTACCAGTTTGGTTTAAAATATGGACTAACTGTTCCTGCAGATAAAATTATTTACAGCACACAAGAACTTTATGCTTGTGCAGAAGCTTTTGGCTATCCTTTAGTTGTAAAAGGAAAATATTATGATGCCATTATTGCTTATACAATGGAGCAAGCAGAAAAAGCATTTTATAAACTCTCGGCTAAATGGGGAATGCCCATAATAGTGCAACAATTTATTACAGGTACCGAAATAAATATTGCAGCACTTGGAGATGGAAACGGCAATGCCATTAGTATCATTCCTATGCGCAAACTCTATATTACCGATAAGGGCAAAGCATGGGCAGGCATTACACTTGAAGATCCTGCACTTATTGATCTTGCAAAAACATTTATGCAAGCAACTAAATGGAAGGGCGGATGTGAGTTAGAAATTATGCGCACAGCTAGTGGTACTCCTTATATCATGGAAATAAATCCACGTTTTCCTGCATGGATTTACTTAACTGCAGGTGCAGGTCAAAATCAACCAGCAGCCTTAGCTAAAATGGCATTAGGGGAAACCATTGAACCTTATACAGACTACGTAGTAGGTAAAATTTTTATCCGTTATTCTTGGGATCATATCACCGATGTAAAAGAATTTCAACAAATTAGTGGGTTTGGAGAATTGTAAACCTTAAAAAAAATCAGATGCAAAAATTAAAATACGAAAGCCCGGTTATACAAAAAATGAATGCCGGATTAATGAATAAATTTGGAACTAGAACCGAATACGAACCCGTTACACATATTGATGGCGTATCTGTAAATAGAATGATGGCAGACTATGGCTCTCCCCTATTTGTAATCAGCGAAAGAACCATCAGACAAACTTATCAAAATACAGTTCGTGCATTTAAAACGCGCTATCCAAAAGTGCAATTTGCTTGGAGCTATAAAACCAATTATATCAATGCGGTTTGCAAAGTGTTTCACCAAGAAGGCAGTTGGGCAGAAGTTGTAAGTGGTTTTGAATACCAAAAAGCAATTGGCAATGGGGTTCCGGGCAATAAAATTATTTTTAACGGCCCCGAAAAAACAAATGAAGAATTAACACTAGCTATTAATAATGATTCACTCATTCATATCGATCATTTTGAAGAAATGTATCAATTGATTGATTTAAGTGAACAGCTTAATAAAAAACCAAGAGTAGCCATCCGCGTAAATATGGATACTGGCATTTATCCTATGTGGGATCGTTTTGGATTTAATTATGAAAACGGACAAGCATGGTCGGCACTCAATAAAATAGTTGCATCGGGCAAATTGCAATTAACAGGCATTCATTGTCATATTGGAACTTTTATGCTTTCTACAGAAGCTTATGCCATTGCTGTAAGAAAATTGGGCGACCTCGCATACAATTGCAAAACACAATTAAACACTGTTATTCAATACCTCGATTTAGGTGGTGGATTACCATCGGCAAATACCTTGCGCGGCGCTTATTTACCAGGAGCAGATACCATGCCATCGGTTGATGAATTTGCAGAAGCTATTACAAATGCATTAATGAATATTGGTTTTGCTGCACAAGAATTACCACTTTTAATATTAGAAACAGGCAGGGCTTTAATTGATGATGCAGGATATTTATTAGGAAGTGTTTTAGCCAACAAAAGACTAAGTGATGGCAGACGCGCTACAATACTAGATTTTGGCGTAAACATTTTATTTACCTCTTTTTGGTACGAGCATAAAATAAGTCCTGCACAAGCATTTACGCACCATACCGAAGACATGGTTTTATACGGACCCTTGTGTATGAATATTGATGTTGTTCGTCAAAGCGTTAATTTGCCTTTACTAAATAGGGGAGACAAAGTAGTAGTGCATAAAGTAGGCGCTTACAATATGACACAATGGATGCAGTTTATTCAAATGAGGCCGAATGTAATTATGATTGACGAAAAAGGACAAACCCATTTAATACGTGAGGCCGAAACCCTAGCTTATATTGAGCAAGTAGAAAAAATGCCCGCACATTTGCAACAAATAAATTTATAATAAAATACTATTTGATTGAAGAATAATACAGTCATACCTTTTTTAAAATACATTGGCAGTGCTGTGTTAAACAGTTATGGGATGTTGTTTTTTTCAAAAAACAAATTGTTCTCACTATTAATTATTTTGGTTTCGTTCTTTACACCATTTGCAGGTGCATGCGGATTAATAGCAGTATTGATATCAATTTTTGCAGCCCATGCAATTGGTTTTGGAAAAGAACAAATACAAAATGGCTTACTAACGTATAGTGTATTGTTATTTGGATTAGGTTTTGGAAGCAATTTTGAAATGGGCATTGCTTTTGTATTATTACTATTTACTGGAGCATTGTTAACCTTATTTTTATCAACTAGTTTAAATGCAATTTTAAACAAACGTGGGCTTCCTGCATTATCCCTTGCTTTTATTATAAGTACGAGTTTGTTAATTATTGCTTCAAAAAGTTTTAATGGCATTGGGTTAACACACCGACATATCTATTGGTACAACGAAATGTTTTCACTTGGCGGAAATAACCTAGTAAATTTAATTCAACAATTTGAAAATTGGTCGGTGCCAGATTATATAGCTGGATTCTTTAGAAGTATGAGCGCCATTCTATTTCAAGTGAATATTGCTGCCGGAATTATTTTATCTATCGGTTTATTTATTTACTCAAGAATTGCTTTTATTTTAATGGTATTAGGCTATGCCGTTGCACTCATATTTGGCTATGCTATGGGTGGATTTGAATCTGGCAATATGAGTTATTATAATATGGGAACCAACTTCATGTTGGTTGCAGTAGCATTAGGAGGATTTTATATTATTCCTTCAATCCGTTCTTTTTTATGGATTATGGTGGTGGTTCCTATTGCCTATTTAATGGTTATAGGTTTGGGTAGTATTACCTTTAAAATGGGTGTACCTGTTTTTTCATTGCCATTTTGCATTACAGTGATTTTGTTTTTACACATGTTACAGTCAAGAAAAAAACAAAACAAACTAGTATTAACGCCAATACAATACTATAGTCCTGAAATTAATTTATATCGATACACTAACGGAAAGGAAAGACTATTAAATGAATACTATCAACCAATAAGTTTGCCATTTATGGGCGAATGGATGGTAAGCCAAGGATATGAAGGAAGCATGACACACAAAGGAGAATGGAGTAAGGCATTAGATTTTGTATTACTCGACAATGAAATGAAAACCTTTAAACTTCCAGGAAATTTACCGGAACATTTTTATTGTTATAATAAACCTGTGTTAAGTTTAGCAGACGGCGTTGTAGTTGAAATCATAGACAATATTGAAGACAACGAAATTGGCGGCAACAATGCACAACAAAATTGGGGCAACAGCATTGTTATTAAACATGCCGAAGGATTGTATAGTCAGTTATCGCACTTGAAAAAACATTCGTTTAAAACAGTAAAAGGCGCGTATGTAAAACAAGGCGATATTATTGCATACTGTGGCAACTCGGGTCGCTCACCAGAACCACATTTACATTTGCAAATACAAGCCACTCCTTTTGTTGGATCTAAAACATTGGCATACCCTGTAGCTTTTTTTAATGTAAGAGAAAACAATGCCAATACTTTAAAAACTTATAGCACGCCAAAAGAAGGAAGCTTTATTAGTAATATCGCAACTAATACCCAACTGCAAAATGCCTATAATTTTCAGCCTGGTGCAGTTATAAAAGTAGCAGCTGAGAATTTTGAAAAGGAAGAATGGGAAGTATTTACTAGTGTATATAACGAAACCTATTTCTATTGTAAAGAACTCAATGCCTTTGCATACTTTATTTACAAGGGAACAGCTTTTTATTTTACCAATTATTTTGGACCTAAAAACACTTTGCTATTTCAATTCTATGAAGCTTCTTACAAAGTGCTATTAAGCAATAATAATGCATTGACTGTATCAGACTATTTTCCCTTAAACATATTTAAACCCAATGCTATTACTTGGCTACAAGATATTGTAGCTCCTTTTTATGTTTTCATAAAAATGAAATTCGAATACGCTATACAACAAGATGAAAACGGATTGAATAATAATAAAATAAGTTTTACAAGTAAGCGTTCAGAAATACTATTTGGAAAACAAAAAAACATAAAAACTGCAACTGTAACTATTCAAAATGGCCAGTTACATTCTTTTACTTTTCAGCAAAACAACCAAACAATACAAGCTTTATGCAGCAATTAAAACGAATTATATTTTTTTCATTATTGTTATTGTCTATACAAAGCTTTGCGCAAAATGGCTATACTTACGAGGCTGTAGACACTAAAACTTATGCACTATATCAAAAAAGTGCTTGGGCTGAATTAATTAGTTATGGCAATACTGCTATTGAAAATGGACAAGACTTTACACTACTGCGTTTAAGAATTGCTTATGCCGAATATATGTTGCAAAATTATTCAGCAGCAATTATTTCTTATGAAAAAGTATTAAAAAACGATTCTTACAATGCAACAGCACACTATTATATTTGGCTATGTAGAAAATACTTAAACCAAACCGAATTAGCTGGCAGACAAATAAAATATCTTTCTGCAGAAACCATTCAAAAAGAAAATTTAAAAAATATAGTTTTTACAGGTGCAGGGTTAGAAACTAGTTTTAAATCATCCGACAATGCACTAAGGGGAAATACTTTCTATCAAAATTTTCATGCACAAAATCGGTTTGGGTATAATATATTGATGGATCAAATGGTATCATTATATAATCAAACAATGTATACCGTAAACCCTAGTATTCAGCCTGGCTTCCCGCCCCCACCTCCGCAACCACAATTGAGAGGCACTAGCATCAATCAAAAAGAATACTATAATAAATTAACAGCCAATTTAACCAATCAATGGCAAGTAAAAGCAGCCTATCATTATACCTACAATTCAATAGGTACTAGTATTTATAATAACCAAACTGGTTTTGTTGGATTAAAATATACGGGCAATTATTTCGACCTACAGGCAGATGCCTTATTTTCTAATATAACCGATACTAGTGTGCAACAATTTGACGCACAATTAGGGTTAAACCCACTAGGGAACATGAATTTGTATAGTATTTCAACTGCTACTATACGCAAAAGACCAAATGGATCTGCTTTTAATTTTAGACAAATTCTTGGTTGTAAAATTCAAAATAGCATTTGGCTTGAAGGCAATATAACACTAGGTAATTTCAATGATTTATTAGAGAATGATGGCCTATATATCTATAATGCCATTGATAGAAATCTTTTTAAAGGCGGTCTATCTACTTATATTACAATAACACCAAAATGCACGCTATCATTGGGTTATACAATGGAGCAACGCGAGTTAAAATCAACTACTACTAATTTTATTCAACATTCAATCACAGGAGGATTATCATGGAAATTTTAAAAAAACATTTTGCAACTGCCACCTTTTTATTGTTAGGCCTTTCTACAATGGCTCAAACAGATAATGCTAGTTTAAAAAAAGTATTCAAAGAAAATTATACCCAAGAATACAACAAAGCATATTCAGAAGCCATTACTGGTTTAACAAAAGTGTATGATGAAAATAGTTATGAAATTAACCTCCGATTGGGTTGGCTACATTATCAAAATAAAAACTATAGTCAGTCGCAAAATTATTATCAAAAAGCAAGTAACCTAAAGCCTTATTCTGTAGAAGCTAAATTAGGATTGGTAAAACCATTGTCTATTTTAGAAAATTGGGACAAAGTATTACAAGTATATGAAGAAGTATTAAAAATTGATCCGCAAAATACAACGGCAAATTATTGGGCAGGTGCTATTCAATACAATCGAAAAAAATATGAGCAAGCCGCAAAATTATTTGAAAAAATTGTAAACCTTTATCCATTCGATTACGATGGAAATCACATGTTAGGATGGACATATATTAACCTTGGCCGAAACTCCGAAGCAAAAACTTTATTTAATAAAGCACTATTGAATAGACCAGACGATGCTTCTTGTTTAGAAGGTCTTGCAAAAATAAAATAAGAAAAAATGTTCGCTACTAGTTATTAAACAATAGCTGGTAGCGAATCTATATAGGCTTTGGGTGTCATTCCCATGTATCGCTTAAATGCAATATAGAAAGTGTTTTGTGAATTGAAACCTATCATAAAACTAATGCTTTCAATGCTGTAAGCCCGCCATTTATGACTCGTTTTTAACTGATCAATCATATATAAAATGCGCATTGAATTGGTATAATTATTGAAATTTTGACCATGCACTTCTTTAATGGTGCTGCTAATTACTCTTTCAGGTATTCCTATTTTTAACGCTAATTGAGACAAACAAAAATCATCTTTTAAAAATGGTTTTTCATATAATAGAAATGTTTCTATGCGCAACATTCTTCTAACAGATTTTTCAGACGGAGCTGCGTTTTGATCTAAAACAGGTTGATCGTATTCTTCACTGTCTATAATGTCTGTGTTTGAAACATCATCGCCTATTGGGTTTGAACTATCTTTAAAATTCAAAAGAATACTTCTGTCGGTTGCTCCTGCTATATTCATTCCAAATAAAAGTAGTGGATACCTAAATATATAAAAGACCGGATAGCTAAGCGTTACAAAAACAACAACTTCTGTTAAAACAGCAGATACACCTATTTCATGTGACCAAATTAAAGCAATAACACAAATCACCAAGATTCCAATAATTCTAACCCAAAGTAAAGAACCCAATAAATTAAAAATTGTTTTGTTGTCTTTTAATACTGTTTTATTATATTTTTTAATGTGTTTAAAATATAGTACAACTGTTAGTATAAACATAACAGAAGCAAAAAGCGTTTTTAGATACAGCTGAATGCCTGTTATAAAAAAACCTTCTTTTAATTCATGGAATTTTATTTGCGTTTCTTCGAAATTTTTTCCCGAAAAAATATAATTTAAATCAGCAATTTTTATTGAATTTGGGCTAAAATAATAAGGAACTAATTCGCCAAAATGAACTACAAAAGGTAAAAAAAATAACCAATCCCATTTACGAAACTTATACTCATTCATAAGCACCATCCTATAAAAAAGATAATTACTTACAGGTACTAAATAAGTGAATGGATCTGAAATTCGAAAAAAATACGGCATTTGAAGCATATACTCAGTACGCATCAATAATTGAGTAGCCGCTAATAATGTTAATGAAAAAACTTGTATTGCAAATAATTTAAAAGTCAATGACTCATTACTTCTAAAAAATAGAAGGGTAAATAGTAAAAATCCAAAGCCAATTTGAAATATTTCAATCCCAATAATTATTGCATCCATATACTTAATTATAATGCTACAAGTTGTGCAATTTACAAATAATTTACTATTTTAGGAATTGTCATTTTTTAATAAGAATTGGTGTAAAATACCCATCCCCACAAATAAAGTTGGTCCAATTAAAAATTCATTAATGGCACCCATTACTTGCCTAACACTAAATGGAAGGGGGCGCACTATCCAATCAAAAGCGCCCAAAGACAATAAAATAAATATTCCAGACAGATGAATCACATGCCAAATAGTTTTCATCCAGGCAATTTTATCTAATGTAAGTTGTTTAACACCAATTAAATAGACTGTAATTAACACCATGAATTTTATTACGTGTCGAATTTTTCTAGGAATATCCTTTACATTATGGGTATCCATAAATAATAAATAATAGGCGCTATATATTATTAGGATAATGGCAAGGCCTACCCAAAATTTTCTAGGCATGAGTAGTAGTTAATTTTTGATTGATTTTTACAAACTGTACCCATAAGTAAAACACTACAGCATAAGTTATCATATTAAACAAGTAATGGTGTGCAAACTCGGTTAAATTTGGATAGGCATTGTGCACCAAGGCTAAAGCGGTACACCTGCTAATATTTAATAGTACAATCAATACAATGCCAATAATTGAATAGATCGACTTAAAATAAATTTTGCCAGGATAGGCAATAATAAACCCTACAAATAGTACAAATAAACTCAATCCATTACAACCATCGGCAATACCAATTAAACGTTTTGGACCCAAAAAAATCGTGGCTTTTTCATAAGATAGGGTAAAGCCTTCTACATATTCAGTAGTAGTAATCCCTTTGCAATATGCCAGATCAGTTCCTTTTATCCAACCCAAAAAACCAGCAGTGGCATTACCAGTAAACATCGATAAAGGCCTATCAATAATTCTATTAGGCATTAATATGAACAGATAGACAATTTCCCAAATAATAAAAATAGCTAGCGCCCGCTTTAAAAAAGTTTTAATTGGGGCAGGAATTTGTTGAATAGAGGTTTTAAAGGTTCTAAGTAATTCCATATTTAATTGTTGAATCTTGCGAATGCTAAAATATATTAAATATTTTATATAATTAAATGTATCAAAACCACTATTTTTGTTTTTTAGCCCCTTTTTGCTTTTTTAATAATCCAGTAATTACATACAAATTACTAATTCTTATTATTTAAAATGAAAATGGTAAATATTAATTAATGAGTGCATTCCATATACTTTTAGTTGAAGACAACGAAGCAGATATTTTGTTAACTACTGAATTATTGGTTCAAGTTGGAATCAATCATTCGTTAAGCATTGCTAGAGACGGCGTTGAAGCAATAGATTATGTTTTAAAAAGAGGCAAATTCACCGATGCTATTACGCCAAATTTAATTTTGTTGGATATCAATTTGCCAAAAGCAAGTGGCACTGAAGTACTCAGTAATATTAAAAAAGATGATCAATATAAAAAGATTCCAGTAATTATCTATACGTCTTCATTTTTAGATGCAGATAGAATTTTCTGCGAAAGTTTAGGTGCCAATCTTTATCTTACCAAAGCCAATACCATGGCTGAGTTCTCTAAACGAATTGATGATTTTAAGAACTTCCTCTCAATGATTTTATAAGTAGGGCTATTGTTTTTTTGCCAATATTTTAACCCTTATAATACTAAATGAATAAGGGCTTAATGCGCAATCAATATTTTTTGTTCCAATTTCTATAGCCGATTCTTTGGGCGAAATTAAAAACGGCTGTTCAAAACTATTTGTTTGTTGTAAATTATCATTTTGTAATTGCAGCAGCTTTCCTTGACTAGCTAAAGACTTTGAGCCATCGAGCGAAATATTAATTGATTTTTTAACATTCGACACGTTCACCAATTTTACAATTAATTCTTGTGTTATTTCATCAATACTAGCAGCAGCAAACAAACTATCTTGTCCTGAAACAACTGCATTGTTTTGTGTAATAGACAATTCTTTATTTCCTTTATTGGTAGCAAATATTTTTTGAACATAATAATCAGTAGTACCGTAAGATTGTAAATTATTCACCCAAATTAAATCGGGCGACCACTGCCATGCATCTATATGGGCAAATAATGGCGCATAAGAAGCCATTTGAACCACTGCAGCATTGCGCTCAAGACCTGTCATAAATGCCGCTTCACTCAAGGCTGTTAGCCATGTATTTTTATTGTTTACACTTACTGTTTTATCGCTTTGAGCAGCATACTCACCAGCAAATATTTTAGAACCATTTCTAGGATAATTATCATAACGATTGGCATTTTGTAAAAACCATTCTGGCTTACGATAATAGTGTTCGTCAATAAAGTCGGCGTTCATTTTACGAAGAGCCAAATTCAATGAGTCAAAACGAGCACCATCGGGGTCTGTACCTGAACTATTTACAATTTTAATTTGGGGATATTTATCCTTGATTGCTTTTTGAAAAACAGCCAATCTTTCAATGTATTGCGGGCCCCAGTTTTCATTGCCTACACCCAACATTTTTAAATTAAATGGCGCGGGATGACCCATATCATTTCTTACCTTACCCCATTTAGTATTAATTTTTCCGTTCGCAAACTCAATCAAGTCTAAAGCATCTTGAACAAAAGGATCTATTTGGTCTAGTGGCGCTAATTCTGCAGAATTAAATTGACAAGCCATGCCACAACTAATTATGGGCAAGGGTTCTGCGCCAATATCTTCTGCCAATTGAAAATATTCAAAAAAACCTAACCCAAAAGTTTGAAAATAGTCTGGTGTAGGTCTGTGTGCAAACTCAATATTCCAACGATTAATTTTCAGTTCTCTTTCTTCAATTGGCCCAATGGTTTTTTTCCATTGATAACGATTTGCTAAATCAAATCCCTCAACAATACATCCACCCGGAAAACGAATAAATCCTGGCTTCATATCGGCTAATAATTGAATCATATCGGCGCGCATACCTCCTGGTCTATTCTTCCAAGTATCAGTAGGAAACAAAGAAATCATGTCTAGATCAATAGTGCCAGACCCTTCAAACCAAATGCGCAATTGTGCTTTTAATGCTGTTGCAGTAGCATTAAAACGAATAGCTTGTTTATGCCATTCAGCGCCTGTTTCAGTAGGAATAAGAATAGTAGATCCAATAATTTCTTTTGCCGCATTAATGAGTTCTATATGCAGTTTTACACCAGTTTTTGGTTGACGATACTGTAAAGAAAAATCGTAGGCAAGCCCATTTTTAATACCCATCCCCCTAAACCCTTCATTGGTAATACTTAGGTTTCCTTTGGTTGCATTGTTTAATTTAATTTGTAAAAATCTAGGATTCGGCAAATTAACACCTTGCTTAGCTAGTACTGTAATTGCGCCTTCTTTAAAGGGCTGTTGGTCTAGTTTCCAGCCCATCAATGGCTTAATAAACTCAAAGGAGCGATTCTTAACAAGCTCGGCATAAATACCCCCATCGGCACCCATATTAATGTCTTCAAAAAAAATACCCCACATGGTTGGTTGAATATCTGCAATGGGTTTGTCTGTTTGAATACTTAGCACTGTTTTATTTTGTGCATTAGACACAAAACAAGAGACTATTAAAAAGCTTGTAAGCAGATGTTTAAAAAATCGCATCATGCAATTTAGTTGAACCCTAATGATTGAAAAAAATTAAAATGGAGAATGATACCTTCCTGGCTTTAAACTATTATTTGAATAAAAACTTCTATACATAAAAGACAATTCAAAAGACTTTGCAGTAACTGATCCACTTTTTACAGACGATACATTTACATCGTATGAAAATCCAAATTGAAAATCATTGAAAGAGTAGCCTACATAAGGAATAACAGCATCTCCTAATTTGTAAAACAGTCCAACATTAATCATTCTTAATTGGTCTGAATTAAAATCATTTGAATTATGCACTAAGCCCAAGCTAGATCCAAAAGCAGTATTGCTTGTACCGTTTTGAATCATATGAACTGCACTAAAATTTAAATTCACATTTTCATTTATAGCAGTACCAAAATCGGCATGGATATCATATCTAGGACTTATGTATTGCGTTTTATCGTCTAGAATACTTCTATTTGATTTTACAAATCGATAGCCTGCAATTCCCATATTAAAAAAAGAATTTTCAGCATCATAAGTATACATGATACCTGCACAAGCAGACGAAAAAGAAGTGGCATTTGATAAAGACGGTTCTCCTGCAGGCAAAGCCCTATCAAAACCAATACTAGATAACTGTTGGTCGAAACTTAATTGAGAAAAATCAATGCGTGTATTATTATTAATATATCCTAATCCAACTGCCAAACCATTGCCCCTATTGTCTAAGGATAAATGATAAGATGTATTCAAATTAAAATAGGTACTCTTAAATACTCCATCCATTGCTTTTTCGGCAATCACCATCCCTCCAATTCCTAAATAATTTTCGTCGTCGAATTTTTTTAATTTCCCATCAATTGAAAGGCTTTGAGTAATATAAGAAGATCCAACTCCTACCCACTGCGTTCTAATATTAGACATGGCTCTCCAAGCCGATTCACCGTCGCTAGTTAGTGCAGGATTGATGGACATTGGAGAAGCTATAAATTGAGAAAAGTTAGGATCCTGTGCAAAAACAGCACTGGCGCAAAGCATTAAGCTAAAAAAGCTGATATATGTTTTATTCCAAAATTTCATACTATCTAATTAAAAGTACATTGCCTGTTTTTTGAACAATATTGCCGTTATTATCTATCCCCTCTGCAATCCACATATACGCATCCATTGGTTGTTTTTCTCCATAACTAATGCCATTCCAACCATCAGTAGAATTTTTGGTTTCAAACATTAGTTTGCCAAACTTATTTACAATTTTTAAATACGTTAACGATTTCATTCCTGCTAAATAAGGATACAATACATCGTTTACTCCATCTCCGTTAGGCGAAAATGATTTAGGAATAAATATATTTACAATAGCAGAGTCAAACACTTTAACACTAATGGTATCAACAGTTACACAACCATCTGAAGCTGTCATTGAAATAAAATAATTTTGACTTTTATTATAATTAAAAATAGGGTTGTTAACATTTAAAAAATCAAGTCCCCAGGTTGGCTGCCAACTATACTTATATTTTCTTGCTTCAAATACGCGCGCATTTAAAACTGTTTGCTTCCCTGCATTTGTAGATACTGTTGGCAACTTAACTGGCTGTATTGGAAATGATATATTTATTAAACTATCTTTTGAAATAGAATAAGTACAAGTAGGTATGGTTGCAGTCAAAGAAATTTTCTTTAACCCTGGCTTTTTAAAATTGGTAAGCGCATTATAATTATTAGAAGAATCTTCTCCATTAAAATTCCATTTCCATTTAATATTCCGAATAGAAGAAGTGTCGGAATTATTTAAAAATTGTTTCATAGTATTAATACAATTGATGGAATCATTTGTAAAATATATTCCGAAATTTTTTAGGTCAACCATTTTAATTTTATTCACCGTCATATTACTACATCCATAATCATCGGTTACTTTAGCCGAATAAAACCCTTGGTTATAGGCATTAAAATTAACGCTAGTAGCATTTAACAAAATTGAATCATTAAAATACCATTGATAAGATTTTGCCAAAGGACTAATAACCATTGGTTGAAATTGCGCTAAACAAATTAACTGCCCATTTGGTGCATATATTGTATCGTTTGGCAGCTTATTTAAAAACTGTGTAATGCTTGCTATTGTTGAATTACCCTTGGTTGTATCGTTACTACAAAAAGCATCATTAATATGTAAAATTGAATAAATATAATTGGTAGATTTTGGTAAACTTGGTTGTACAATAAATGAATTTGCTTTTGTAAAACCACTCATTTGAGTAAGTAAATTGTCTTTATTATCAATATAACTTATTGACCAAGGACCGGTGCCTGTAAAACTCAAACCTAAAGTATCCAATGCATTCTCACATATACTAGCAGCTCCTGTTATTTTTACTATTGGTGTAGGATTTACTATTGCTTTTAACTGAAATGGCTTTCCTATACAACCATTCGTATTAGTAGTTATTAAATAATTGGCATTAACAATATTATTACTAGTATTCAATAATGTTTGGGTAATACTAGACTGCAATAAGGTGTCATTGGTGGTATACCCCGATAATGCAAATGAAGGATTCAAATCACTAAATGCCCAATGATATTGTGTTCCTAGTGGCGTACCCTTTGGTGTAACAATCATTTTCTGACCATTGCAAGTATTTATAATTTGATCTCCAATTAAAGACACTGGCTTTACCGTAACAGTCACATTAAATGGTTGCAAATTACAAGTTGGGTTAAACGGCTGTATTGTATAAATAGCAGTTGCATTAGCAATACTCAAATTATTGAGCGTGTCATTAATAGATGATTGTGCCGTGCTTTTTGCAGTAAAACTCGTTAATGAATTATTGGGTACAATACTAGGATTAGCCCAGGTATAAGTTGTTCTTAAAGGTTCTAAATCTGTTGGCATAGTAAAAACAGTTCCGCTACAAATAGTAATTTTTTGGTCTGGAACAATTGGAGCAGGATTAATGGTAAAGGTTACAGATTGTGTACTATCTGTACAACCATTAAAAGTTGTTTTGTATTTATAAGTAACCACTACCGGACTTACTGTTGAGTCTACAAGCGTTTCATTAATAATATATGAACCCTTGGTTGGTTTATTACTAATTCCTACAATACTATCTCTAGCCCATGAAAATATTGTTCCAGGAGTTTTACTAGTGGGAATATAATTGAATGGTGTACTACTGCAAATTGCTGGTAAAGAACTTGGGCTACTCAACAAAGGAATAGGATTTACAACTACCGACAATTTAAATGGCTTACCCAAGCATCCGCCGGTTGTTGCACCAGGAATAATTGGTTGTACGCTATAACTTGCTATACTAGGCGTGTCTGATAAATTTGTAATGGTACCAATGATTCCATTGATTGGTATTAAATTATTTTCAATTCCGCCAGTAAGTCCATTTGCCAAAGTTGGTGTTGTCCATAAAAACTCAGCATTCACAACATTAGAAGGAACAATTTTAAAATTTGTACCACTACAAACAGGACTAGTCATGTCCGATAAACTTAGTACTGGATTTACAATTTCATATACTGTTTGTTGATTGGTACAACCATTAGCCGTTAAGGTATATACATAAGGAACCTGTACTAAATTAAATGTTGTATTGTGTAACATTTCACTCACACTATTAACACCATTTGTGAGTGGTTCTGTAATTCCTGCAACATAACTTCTAGACCAACTAAAGGCAGCATCTCTAGTACTGCTAACAGGCGTATAATTAAATGTATTTCCAGAACAAATTGCAGTTGGTTTTAATACACTACTCAGCGCAGGCTTAGGATTTATTGTAACAGAAACAACTTGCGTTTTTAAATTGATGCACCCATTATACAATAAAGAAAAACGATATTTTACCAATAATGGTTCGCCTATTGTATCAATCAATATTTCATTAATATCTGAATAACCAGAACCTGTTTGATTTTGCAAACCAGGCATACTATCTCTTACCCAAGAAAATGCCGTTCCCGGAAAATTACTAATTGGTGTATAATTAAAATTACTGCCACTACACAATGCAGGCAGTGAAAGCGGGCTTGTTAATGTAGCAGAATTTGCTTTTACCAATACCTTCACCACAAAAGAACTTCCTGTACAACCATTGGCCACAGGTGTTACAGAGTAATAAGCGTTTCCAGAAGAAGTGTCGCTATTAATATTTCTTAAAGTTTGAGAAACATTTGTTTGTAAAACGGGTTGTGCAGATCCACCAGTAATCCCGTTCGAATAAGTTGGATCATCCCAATAATACAAAGAACCTAGCGGTAGATTCTTAGGCATTTTTACAGAAAATGCATTGCCGCTACAAACAGTTGAACTAAGCGTATCTGTAATATAAGGAGATGCTTTTACCGTAACAATAATTGAAAAAGGTTTTCCAACACAATCACCATATCTGGGCGTTACTTTATACGTAGCCATCACATCAATTGAATTTGTTGTGTTGGTTAATACTTGACTAAAACTTGGTAGCGGTGTTGATTGTGCTTGTCCTCCAAGAACTGCATTTTGAATATTAAAAACAGGTGAGTCCCAAGTATATGATGTAATAAAAGGCAATGGAGATGGGTTCATTGCAAATGGATAGCCCGGACAAATAATGGTATCCTTGTTAGAAAAATAAGGAATAGGATTAATGATAGCAATAAAAGTAAAAGGCTTGCCAGTACAGCCAAGGGCAATAGGAGTAACCGTATATGTTGCTTGTGCAATATTACTAGTAGTATCAATTAATGATTGACTAATACTTTGTGCAGGTGAACTATTAGCAGAAGCACCTAGGATTGCATTCATAGGACTAATTGCAGGCAGATCCCAAGTATATAAAGTTGAAATATTGGTTAAATTACTAGTTGGTGATGAAGAAAATGGCGCTTCACTACATGCAATTTGAGAAGCTGTAGAAACGCTAGGCAATGGCCTAACAGTTACCAATAAATTAAATGGATTACCAGTACAATTACCACTTTTAGGCGTAATTGTATAAGTAGAAATTCCACCTGAATCAACGCCACTATAGGTTAAGTTTCCAGAGATAGTTGAATCACCTGAAACATTAAAATTTTGATTACCATTCACTACATAAATACCTGTTGTATTTGATGGCGCCTTCCAAGTATAACTGGTATTCTGAGGCACGTTTATAGGACTAGAAATAAAAGTTGAACCACTGCAAGAAACAATTTTTTGTGTGCTAATATTAGCAACAGGATTCACACTAATGACAATTGGAAATGGTTTGCCAGGGCAGTTTTGAGGCGTATTTGGAACTACAGTAAAATTGGCTATAGAAGACGTAGTTTTTAAATTATTTAGTACTGGCGCAAAACTTGCTTGATTGGTTTGAGCATTAATACCAGTACCAGATAAAGAATTAGCTGGAGTAATTTGAGGAGCGGTCCAAGAAAAAGTTACCCCTGCTGGTAAATTAGGAAGTGTAGTAAATGTTGGTGGCGTGCCACTACAAACTACCAGCGTGTCTTTAAAACTCACAACAGGAACTGGGTTTACTGTAACTACTAAATCGAATGGTAATGAAACACAACTACCCGCTCTTGCATAAACATTGTAAGTTGCTGTTTGAGGTAGTAGCGATTTATTTACTAAAGTTTGACTAATAGGTGGATCAAAATAATCTTGAACAGGCGTTTGCGTTAAACCAGATCCGCCAGACAAGCTGGTATCACTGTATTGTGGCATGGTCCATGTATATTGGGTACTTGTTGGAACAATAGTACTACCGCCAGTTACAGGACTACTTTTAAAAGGCGTTCCACTACAGGTAGTTAAATTAACTGGCGATACAATATTGGGTCTTGGATTTACCGTAATAAATATTTGATACGTAGGACCCGTACAAGCAAATCCGGTATACTGATAATTTGGCGCAACATTATACACCGTATTAATTGAATTTGCTGTTGTATTAGTTAGTGTTTGATTGAAATTGGTAATTTTTGCTGCAATAGCAACTGCAGATCCACCAGTTAATCCAGTTGTTGCAGGATTTGCCCAAGTATATACACTACCTGTTAATTGTGTTTTTGGAACAAATGAAATTGGTGTTCCACTACAAATAGTATCGTACTGAATTGGATCTGAAATTAATGGTGTAGGGCTAATTGAATAAGTAAGAGTTTGGGTATTTGCACAACCATTTTGTGCCACCATATTAACAATATATGGCACACTAACAGAAACTGCAGTTGTGTTAATTAAATTATCATTGATTAAATTAGAAGTACCTGAAATGGCAGCGGTACCAAGAGTTGCAGCTCTAGACCAAGTCCACCCATCGGTATTTAGTGCAATTGTAGATGTTGCTGTAAAGTTGATATTATTTCCACAACCAATTGAGATTGGATTCCATGTAGCGGTATTACTAATTGTGGGTAAAGGAAGTACTGTAACTAACATTGTATACTTAGTGCCTATATCATCCACAATATTATAAGTGATATTACCATTGGTATTACCAGTTAATTTTAATGTTTGAATAATAGTTGGCAAAAAAGGACTTGTACCTGTGTTAATACTAAAATTAGTTACCGTTGAAGAAACACCTGAAGTAGTCCATCTATACGAATGACCTGTAGCACCTAGTATAGATGACAGATCTATTGTACTAGCACTACAATAATTTGGATAAGAAACAGGTATTGGTGTTTGAGAATACGATTTTACACTTATAAAAACACCCAACAAAAAAAAGCATATAGTAACAACTATTTTATTGATCCATTTCACGTTTATCAAATTATTTTTATTGCTAATGTATTAAGCCAGAAAATTTTACTATCGTGGAAGTTATTAATTATCATTGATTTATACAAGTTTAGAGTAAAAATATTTTAAAGAAATAAAGGATAAATTAATCCTGTTTTAGAACCTTAAATTAAAAGTTAAACACTAAGTGAAGATTAAGTGTAAATTGGTGTTGCCAATTATTAAAAAAACGATTCATGTATAAGAAAACCTTTCTACTGTTTACAGTAACAATTTTGGTGCTTATAAGCACATTTGCACAACCGAAAAAAACACAAGTCAAACAACCCGTTTTAGGATATCGTTCCACAAAAATTTTAGAAGAGAAAGGCCTTCAATTTAAAGACCTAAATAGAAATGGGAAACTAGATAAATACGAAGACTGGCGTTTATCAAATAATGAAAGGGCATTGGATTTATTATCAAAAATGAGTATTGAAGACAAAGTAGGATTTATGCTTATTAGCACTACTCGAATCAAATCAGATCAGTCTAACAATCCAACTTCTGCATTGATCAAAGACAATATTGTTTCGAGTGATTTTAATGAAGAAGACCAAGTGCAGCAGTTTAATATGTTTACAAAAAAACCTTTGCCAGTGCCTATGATGATGGCCGCTGGAACTACAAAAGGCGTAACAAAATTTCATTTAAGGCATTTTATTTTTCGTGCAAATGTTAGTGCTAAATTAACAGCAGAATGGTCTAATAAATTGCAAGCGCTTTGTGAGTCTGATGGACTAGGCATTCCCGCAATCATTGCATCGAATCCTAGAAATCATATTACCAAAGACGCATCAATAGGTTTAAGTGTAGGCAAAACAGTTTTTTCAACTTGGCCAGGCGAATTAGGATTGTCGGCCATGAGGGATTTAAAATTGGTTCGTGAATTTGCCGATATTGCACGTCAAGAATGGCAGGCTGTTGGTTTAAGAAAAGGCTATATGTATATGGCCGATTTAAGTACAGAACCACGCTGGCAAAGAATAGAAGGAACTTTTGGAGAAGACGCTAATTGGACCGCTAAAATGATTACAGAAATTGTTTTAGGATTTCAAGGAACCAAACTTTCTAATCAATCAATAGCAATGACTACCAAACATTTCCCTGGTGGTGGCGCTGGTGTTGGTGGACAAGATCCACATTTTTCTTGGGGAAAATTTGAACACTTTCCAGGAAAAATGTTTCAAAATAATTTGATTCCATTTAAAGCAGCAATTAAGGCTGGCACATCAGCTATTATGCCTTATTACTCTATTCCTCAAGAAACAAAATATGAGCAAATTGCTTATGCTTATAACAAAGCTGTAATTAAAGATTTATTAAGAGATAGTTTAAAATTTACTGGCATTATTAATTCAGATACAGGCCCAATAGAAATGATGCCTTGGGGTGCTGAAAATTTAACGATAGTTGAACGCTATCAAAAAACACTAGAAGCTGGCGTAAATTTATATTCAGGTACAGCAGACCCTACCAAACTATTAGAAACAGTGCAATCCGGAAAAGTAGATATTAAACTAGTAGATAATTCTGTTTACAGATTGTTGATGGAAAAATTTCAATTAGGACTTTTTGAAAACCCTTATGTAGACGAAGCTGCTGCAGAAAAAATTGTAGGTAATGCCAATTTTCAAGCGAAAGCAGATTTGGCAATGCGTAAGTCAATTGTGTTATTACGCAATGAATCAAAAACACTTCCAATAAAACCAAGAACCAAAGTTTATTTAGAATCGTATTTTCAAAAAACTGGCGGGAAAGCAAGCAATATTTACTCAAATGAAAAAAATACAAGTAATGTTGAATTTGTAAAAACACCAGAAGAAGCCGAGCTAATTGTAGTATGGATAAATCCTGGTGCGAAATCATTGTTTCAATCCGATGGATCGCCATTATTACTTTCCTTGTCTAAAAATGCAGTTGACATAAATTATATCAATCAATTATCTGCAAAAAAAACAACTGTACTTGCAATTAATTACACTAATCCTTGGGTGATTGATGAAATTTATAATGACGCAGATAAAAAAAATATAAAGGGCGTAATTGCAACATTTGGCACAACCTTAGATGCTTTGGTTGATGTGTTAACAGGTAAATTTAATCCATCGGGTAAAATGCCTTTTACTACGCCTATTTCAGAAGCGGTTGTTGAAAAACAATTATCGGATGTGCCAGGATTTTTAAAGGGATCAAATTATGGATTGTTTAAATTTAATGAAGGCATAAGATACCAATAAACAATTCAGCAGCTTCAATAAAACTGAAGTTTCTTATACCCCTAATATCGAATAGCTATTTTTAAAAATTATATGAAAAAGAAAATCATTTGTTGTATTTGCTTTGTTATCTTTTTAATGAACGCCAATGCACAATACCTGAGTTTAAACAAAATAGAAACCAAAAAATTAATAGCCCTTGTAAATACCAACAAAGACGTAAAACAATTGTATATAAAAATGGAGCACCTTGCCAATACGGCACTAACAGAAGCACCAAACCCAATAGATACAATCGTTTCAGAAGGTCATTTGGCATCAGATCCTAAAAAAATAAGAACCGTAAAATCATTGGCTGATTTACACAAAATTTATAACCTTGCCATTAGTTATACTATTACAAACAAGGAAGCGTATAAAATTAAATGCATTGAATATTTATTGGCTTGGGCTACCATTAACAAGGGAACTGGCAATCCCATCAACGATACCAAGCTCGATCCTATATTTGAGGCTTACGACCTATTAAAAGACCAAATTGAGCCATCCTCCAAAGCAACCATCGAAACATGGATGCAACAAGTAGCAGATGCCGAAATTGCTAGTCCGCGTTATAAATCGACCAACAGCAAAACCTTATTTAATAATTGGAACTCCCACCGAATAAAAGTAGTTGGTAGCATTGCATACCTATTAAACAATAAAGCATACAAAACATTTACCGACAGCTCCCTTAAAAAACAGATACTTAAAAACTTAAATGCAGATGGATCTGGAATGGATTTAGAAGAGCGAGACGCATTACATTATCATGTTTATACACTAGAACCTTTAATTGCAATTGCTACTATTATAAAGCGTGCTACTAATGTAGATTATTTCAACTACCGTTCAGCATCAGGTTCATCAATTAAAAATTCAGTTGACTTCTTAATCCCTTTTGTAACAGGCCAAAAAACGCACCCAGAATATGTAAATAGCACTGTTGCCTTTGACAAAAAAAGAGCCGACAACAAAGAGCCAGGATTCACTATTGGTGCTAATTTTCAGCCAATAGCAGCAGTTGAAGTAATTTCAACCGCCGCATATTTTTCTGAATCTTATTTAAAATATGTACAGGATCTATTAAATACAAAATCTACCTATCCTAATTGGCCAGCTGTAATAAATGCTGTAAGAAACTAATTAGTAGCTTTTGCTTTTTTCTTTGCGTAAAAATAATTGATAGCTAATACTGCTATTAAAATGATCAGTCCAAAAAACTCTCTGGTTTCTTCTACCCAAGGAGTTTCTGCCTTCATTGTTCCGGCCAAATTTTCTGCATGGTGAAATTTAACCCAATCAATTAACCCATTTGCATCAAAAGCTTTATAAACAGCATACATACTATATATTCCAATGCCTACTAAATAGGCTGTTTGATAAAATATTTCTTTTGATGCTTTCCAACAAAGAAATGCAGCATATAAGTACAAAGGCACCCAAACATAAGGATCAGGATCGTTGTATTGCAATGCCGCAAACAAAATAAAGCAACCACAAAAAAACAGGTTAAATCCTTTCATTTATTTATTATTATTTAGTGAGTTAATCCAGGCCGCAATTTTTCTAGCATCCGATTCAGAAACTTGTGGCATTGGCGCCATAGGCGTTGCGTAATCAGGCCAGTTTTTGGGTTGTGGATTTTTAATTAATTGCAATATTTTTTCAATTGAATAATTTCTTTTTGCAACGTCTATAAAACCAGGCCCAATTTGTTTTTTCTCGGGATTATGACAAGCAACACAAGTGTTTTTTATAAGTAATGGCTTAATCTGCTCATAAGTATATACGCCTTTAATAGCTGGTGCTTTAACCGGCGAAACTAAGGCTGTATTTTTTGTACTCACTTCTTTCATAGATAGCGATGCCCCATCAGGAATATTATTTAAAGTATAATAACCTGTACTATGAATTAATGAATACGAATTCTCTTGATCTCTAATACCATCAAGGGTAATTTTATGAATATAATTTTTACGCAAGTTTGCTACAATTATTCTTACTGTCATTCCATCTTCAGAAACACGTACTCCTTTAACAGGACAGTTTTGAACATTAACTGTAGGACTTCCATATACCGCATGGTATTTATAGATATAACTTTCTACTGCATAGGCAGCTAAATTAGACGCTTTTAATTTGTCAATAGGTTTAGTAAATTCTATTTCAAAACCATCAGGCATTGCCTTTACTGTTTTCATTTCAAAAGGCAATAAACCATTCCATGATAAACGTTGTAAACCATCTTTAGCATCCCCTGCAGAACCCCATCCACGATTGGTTTCACCTACAAATAAAGATCCATCAGTTGCCCAAGACATACGCAAAACACCAGACTGAAATCCACTTCTAAAATCCCAAGCACATCCTTGTAATTCGCCTTTAACTGTTTCCATAAAAACACGCGAAATTTTACTTTGTCCTTGATCACCCACTAATAATTGTTGTTCAAAAGGACCAAAAACACCGGTAGGTATTTTTACAATTTCTGAATTAGAAACACCTAGAATGCCATGTGGCAACCAAACAGCAGGCATTTGTAATTCTGGCACTTCTTTTTTAATATCAAAAAGTGTTTTGAACTTTTCGTTCTCAATATTTTCCGGTTTCGTTCTATTACCTTTTTCGTCTACATCAAAACGCGGATTGATTTTACTATAGATATCTTGCTGGGTTAACTTTAATGGAGAACCTGGTAATTTAGTCCAAAGCAAACTTCCTGGATGCCCCATAAAAGAACCTTTCTTAACAGGCATAATGCTACCAGAACCTACCCAGTCTCCTTGGTTATCGGTATAAAATAATTCGCCATCAATCATACTTATTCCACAAGGCGAACGCATACCAGCAGCCCAAGGTTCCATTCTACCATCTTCAAAAATATGTAGTGCCCATCCTCTCCAAGGAACAAAACTTGCACCCGACCACCAAATATCACCAAAGCCTAAATTCAGTGTTACATAAAATGAACCATCAGCAGCTATTTTAGGACCATAACTATACTCATGATAATTACCCGAAAGTGGCCAAGAATAAATCGTTTCATAAACATCTGCCTTTCCATCCATATTTGAATCGTACAAACGGGTAAGTTCTCCACGTTGTACAACATACAAAGAACCATTTTTATAGGCTACCCCTAATGCTTCGTGTAAACCACTGGCAAATTTTCTAAAAAAAGGTTTAGCACTTGTAGGATTCTCTACAATATATACATCCCCTCTACGGGTAGTAATAGCCAAACTTCCATCAGGCATCGTACAAAGCCCGCCTACTTCTAAAAGTGTTCCTTCGGGTGCACGCAATTTATTGATCTTAAAAAAATCTTCTTCCTTGGCTGATTCTTGTGCTTGTGCAATTGTTAGCAAACCTAAAACTGCATAGAAACAAGTGAGAAAATATTTAAACAAATTATTTGAACGATTATATATAGTTGTTTTCATAAAATAAATACTTAAAAAAGGATAGAATAAATTAATTGGTTTTGAATAGGTAGCAATAATTCTTTTTGTCCTTTCTGTTCTCGAACAATTGCTTTTGCTGAACCTGCATTATCAATTTTTAAATAATAAGCATGGTCTCCAATTAAATATAATCCAGTAGAAATTTCTTCAATTTTATCGGCTACTGCCAATTGCATATATAAATTATCAGTTGTATTTTTTAAGCTGATAGTGCGTTGAATTCCTTGTCTATTTTCTAATAACCTACACACATCGGTTACCGAAGTACCATAGATTGAATATTTAAAGGAAGGCAAATCTTGGTCATCTAAAACATAACCTTTCGTTTTAAAATTGGTATTTGTTGTATCTGGATTCCAAGCTGAATTTGTGTTTGCTAATTTATTAATTGCTAAAGTAGGATTTCCCAGAAGCGTAATGGCACCAAGGGGTTTAGACGATCCATCTCCCCTATCAATCCACATAGGAGAAGCATCTAAAAAGTCTCCACGCCAAACTTGTGCAATCATGCCATTATCTAAATCATAGGTATAATTTATTTTTTCAGGACTCCCTACATTCACTGCATGAACAATTCTTTTAGTTGCAGATACATCCATAAAACTTCTTAACACCATGTTTTCTTTTGCAAACATCAGAACAGGATCTTTTGAAACAATAGGGTTTGTTCTAGGGTCTGAAATAGTGGTCTCTCTAAAGCCAGGGCCATTCACTTTTAAAATTAAAACAGGCTGTTGAGACGCCATATATTTAGAATAAATAAATTCAATTGGCAATGGACCTTTTGGCAATTGCATCTTTGCTTTACCGCCATCTCTACTAAGAGGATACAAGATGGAATGATTGATTAATACTTTTAGTGGCCCACCTCTTAAATTAAGATTGAAATTATATTCACCTTCTTCTTGAATATTTAAAATCCCTTTATACTGAAGTAGATAACCATTTTTTGGAAGTCCTTCGAGGCTAACACTTATAATAGGATTTGTTTTTTGTAGAAAAGGCTTAAGTGTTAACAGATTAGGCTCAGTTTCAAATTTCCCAATATATCCGGTAATATTAATATCCGTAATTGTTGGAACTGGCTTGTTATAATGACTAATCACTATATTTCTAAAAGCAACTTGACCATGGTCTCCTTGAATACGTAAAGCATCTTCAGGAACTTCAATTTTAGAAATAGCACCAGCAGTAGTGCCAGAGAGTTCTATGTTTTCTTGTATTAACACTCCGTTCAATTCTACTTTTACCAATTTGGCATTTTCTGTTTTCACACCATTTACAAATCTTGGAGCTTGAAAAGAAATTTTAAAATGCTGCCATAAACCAGGTGCCTTACTTACATTTTGTCTTGGTGCTCTACCGTCAAAAATGCGTAATCCCTCTGGCCTCTTGCTATCGTTTCTTTCATACAATCCACCCATATCAACAGACCTAGGATTTAAAACACCCCAACTATCTAATAATTGCAATTCATACCTGCCTTGCAAATAGATGCCAGAGTTAGAACCCTTTGCCATCATGCAGTCTAGCTCAATATCAACATCTCCGTGTTTGAAATTGGTAAATAAATCTTTGTGTGCCGTAGAGTCGGGCAAGTTTACTAAAACGCCAACACCTGCCGAATAGTTTAACACATGATTTTTAGAAATATCTGCATGCGCATCACCAGCAATATGCCAGTTTGCACCCGCATTTTTAAAATCATTTAAACTAGTTAAATCGATTTTTGTTTGTGCTGAAATAGTTTGAAAACAAATTAAAGCAAGAAAAAAACAAATTGGTTTTGTGGCCAAAAGGTTTTTAAGTTGATAAGAAGCCATAAGCAAAATTTAAATTAAATAGTGGGAAATGATATGTTGATTTTAATCTTAAAAAACAATTAGGACCCTTCTAAAACAACTCCACTCCTATATCAATCAGCCAATTAAAAAAGTTGTTTCTACTCCGAAACTATTGATTAATTCTATAACAAATAATAATCTACCTAAAAAAATTGCCTTCCATTTAAAAATCAAGCCTTAAAAATTTGGTTAGTTTAAACTAAAATATAAACTAAAATTTTAGACTACTCAATAATAGAATGCATAGTAAACTATTCCGCAAAAACAACTTAAATTGTTGCTCTTAATAGGCTAATAATTAAATCCATGATATGAATCAAGGTCTTTTTAGAAACTATCGTATAAAAAACATATACTTAATCATCCTTTTGATATGCTATACTTTAATAGGATGTAATAGAAGCCAATTACCCACTCAAAATGGATTAGCCGGTTTACCATTTTTAGACAATTCAAATACTAGGTCTATCTCTGCAGAAAATATGACTGGCGAAAAAGGTGTAGGAGGAATGGCAATACCCAATCCGCTAGAACCCTTTCCAGCAGCATCTGCTAGGGCTGCAGACAGTTTAGGTCAGGGATGGAAAGTAAAACCATTCTTACGGGTAAATGCAGGCGAAACAATCACTTTAATGGACGTTGATGGATCTGGCGTAATTGAACATATATGGATGGTTGAAGGACTAAGCCGTGCCAATATTTTAAGGTTCTATTGGGATAATGAAACTACTCCTTCAGTAGAAGTGCCTGCACCAGATTTTTTTGCAGTTGGGCATGAAAAGTTTGCACGGGTAAATTCGCAAGTAATTATAGACAATCCAGAAAATGCTTTGAATTCTTATTGGCCAATGCCCTTTAAACGCCATGCTAAAATTACTTTTACCAACGATAGTAAAAAAGACCTCATGCTATTGGCATTTCAAATAACCTATGCGCTAAAGCCCTTACCTAAAAACACCAGTTATTTTCATGCACAGTGGCGAAGGGCAAATACAAGTACACAAAATCCATTTATAATTTTAGATAGTGTAAAAGGAAAGGGACGTTATGTAGGAACTTTTTTAGCTTATACGCAACAAACTTCAAAAGGTTGGTTTGGAGAAGGAGAAGTGAAATTTTATAAAGACGAAGACACTAAGTTTCCTACTATTTGCGGAACAGGTACCGAAGATTATTTTTTAGGGAGTTATGGATTTTCGCAGCCCTATACAACAGCGTATGCAGGCACCACTCTTCCATTTAAAGACAGCGACAGTTTGCCAAACTATTGGAGCTTATATCGTTGGCATATCCCCGATCCTATTACATTTAATACCAATTTAAAAGTTACAATTCAGGCTTTGGGATGGAATAAAAAAGGGAAATACCAATTATTAGATGACGATATTGCATCGGTAGCTTATTGGTATCAAACCGAACCACATAATCCTTTTCCGCCATTATTGCCTTTAGAAAAAAGAAGGCCTATAAAAAAGCTTGATTCACCGAAATAATCTAAACCAATTATTCTTAAGCAACTGCAATTCATTATATTGAGTAAAAAATAATCTAACATGATTTTACAAAATAGAAAAAAATTAAACCTCTTACTTGTATTCACTATTGTAGGTGCATTAATCTTTCAATCTTTTAATGTTCAACAACAGCAACAAGAAAAAAAACTACAGAACATAAAAGTTTTTCCATCTACTGCAACTTATCAAGAAGTAGACCATGCCATGGATCAGTTTAAAGTTGATTTGGGTGTAAAATGTAATTATTGTCATGCTCCAGATAAAAACAATCCAAGAAGAAATGATTTACCAAGCGATGCAAATCCAAAAAAAGATATTGCGCGTGAAATGATTCGCATGACCAATGAATTGAATAAAAAATATATTGCTACATTAAAGCATACCGATTCAGACACAACAAAAATTCAGTTAGTAACTTGTAATACTTGTCATCGTGGAGCGCCAAAACCTTTTGGAAAATCATTAACGGCAGCTCCTGCTCCAGTGCCTGTTGCTAGTATTACAAAATCAAAAAAACTAATTGGCTCTTAAGAAAAATTGATTAATCAAAATCATAGTAAATATCCATACAAACAAAAAGACAATCAACATTTACAAATTGTTTTTCACATTATTATACTTATGAAACATCCATTACAACTAGTTTACCGATTGTCTTTTTGTTTATTCCTATTTAGTTGTGGCATAAAAAGCGATAACCAAAAACCCGAATTTAACGCACATCCTACGAGTGCTTATTTTTCGCCAGAAGAAAGCTTAAAAAAAATGTATTTGCCAAAGGGCTATCATATGGAACTAGTTGCCAGTGAGCCGATGGTACAAGAACCAGTAGCAATAACTTGGGATGCCAATGGTAGAATGTATGTAGCAGAAATGCTTACCTATATGCAAGATGCCGATGCTACAGGTGAGCAAAAGCCTTATAGCAGAATCTTACTTTTAGAAGATACCAATCACGATGGTAAAATGGACAAAAGTTCGGTATTCGTTGACAGTCTTTTATTGCCAAGAATGATCCAATGTGTTGGCAATAAATTATTGGTTAACGAAACCAATTCAATTACAATTACCAGTTATGAAGATACCAATGGCGATGGAAAATCTGACCTTAAAAAAATAGTTTATCAAGATCCAAAATATACCAGTAGCGATGCCAATATGGAACACCAACGAAGTGGCCTAGATTGGAATATTGATAATTGGATGTATATGACCTACGAGGCTGCTCGTTTTAGGTATGAAAAAGATTCCATAAAAATAGATGAAATACCAAGTGGCGGCGATGGCCAATGGGGTTTAACACATGATAATTATGGCCGATTATTTTATTCTAGTGCAGGAGGAGAAAATCCTGTTTTTGGATTTCAGATTAACCCAGTTTATGGAAAACTAAATTTCCCCGATCAGTTCGAACCAGCGTTTCAAAGCGTATGGCCCATTATTGCAACACCAGATGTGCAAGGAGGTAATGGCCGATTAAAACCTAATAATACATTGAATCATTTTACAGCTTCTTGCGGACAATCTATTTATAGAGGAAATGCATTGCCAAAAGATTTTGTTGGAGATTATATTGTTTGCGAACCCGTAGGTAGAATTGTAAGAAGGGCTAAAGTAACCAACATCAATGGAAAGACCTTTCTTAAAAACGCTTATAACGAAGAAGAATTTATTGCATCATCCGACATGAATTTTCGTCCGATCAATAGTGCCACAGGGCCTGATGGTAATTTATATATCGTTGATATGTACCGAGGAATTATTCAACAAGGAAATTGGACCAAAAAAGGATCATTTTTACGCAATAAAATAGATAGTTTAGGACTAGCAAAAAATATTGGAAGAGGTCGTATTTATAGAGTGGTATATGATGGAATGAAAAATACTGCTACTCCAAATATGCTTAATGAAACACCTGCAACGCTTGTGAATTATTTAGGGCATCCAAATGGTTGGTGGAGAGACAATGCACAAAAACTAATTATTATTAAAGGCGATAAATCGGTGGTACCAGCCTTAATAGCAATGGCTACTGCAAAGCCAGGCACACCAAATGATGATTCAGCGCATCTTTCAAGAATACATGCACTATGGACTTTAGAAGGATTGTATGCCATAGATAAACCAATTTTAATGCATGCCTTAAATGACCCGCATCCGCAAGTACGAAGAGCCGCCGTTTGGATGAGCGAATCGTATTTAATTAAAAAGGATGCTGAAATTACCCAAGCGGTATTTAAAATGAAAGACGATGCAGACTTTGATGTACAATCACAAGTACTATTATCAATTAACCATACCATTAAAGAAAAATCAGCTGCAATAGTTGCCGAAATGTTAGCTCATAAAACGAATAAAGAGATGATGGAAGGCATTAAAGAAGCCATGGATAAAAATGAAATCGTGAAAAAATTGGCCAGTCGATTGGGAGATTTACCTGCAAAAGTTAAGAGCCCCATTTTAGAAGGTGCCGTAATTTATAAATCAGTTTGTGCTACCTGTCATGGTGCAGATGGAAAAGGAATTATCACAACCGGAAGTTCAATGCCTGCACCATCCTTAATTGGTGCATTACCATTAACAGTTGGCAAGAAAAATATGGCTATCAGAATATTATTGAATGGATTAAAGGGACCCATCAATGGAAAAACTTATCCAACCGAAATGCCTTCCCTATCCGCAAATAGTAACGGATGGATAGGCAATGTATTAAGTTATGCCCGTTATGAATTTGGAGGTCAGCATGCAAAAAATGCACTTGATTCACCGCAAATTTTATCGAAAGAAGTGTTTAGAATTAGAAAAGAAATAGGTACTAGAACTAGTTCATGGACATTAGATGAATTAAGTAAAATAGTAGACACTTTAAATTTGCCTTATAAAAAAGAACCTAAGAAGAAATAGTTTATGAAATATTTGTTTCTTGCTTATTGTTTTTTGCATATTTCAATCATTTCAAATGCACAAATAAAACCTTTCAAATTTGCATTTATAAGTGACACACATATAGGTTCGCCCAATGGAGGCTCTGAAGAAGATTTACGCAGAACCATTCGTGATATCAATCAAATGAAAGATATTGCTTTTGTAGTTATAACAGGCGATATAACAGAGCTAGGAAAAGATTCAGAGATAGTACTTGCTAAAAAAATATTGGATAGTTTACAAATTCCCATGTATATCATTCCGGGTAACCACGACAGTGGATGGAGTGAAAGCGGTGCTGCATCTTTTAATGAAATATTTGGCAGCGATAAGTTTACATTTAGTTACAATGGAATACATTTTTTAGGATGTGCATCAGGCCCCTATTTGCGAATGAGTGATGGACATATTCCTAGAGATGCCATAAATTGGATGAATACTGAACTCACTAAATTAGATCCACAACAACCCATTATTTTTTTAAACCACTATCCAATAGACAACAGTTTAGACAATTGGTACGACGCAACTAATGCACTAAAAACCCGAAACGTTATTGCTATTTTATGCGGACATGGACATAATAATCATGCTATGAATTTCGAAGGAATTCCTGCAACAATGGGGCGTTCCAACCTTCGCGCAAAAGCTGCTATTGGCGGATACAATATTGTTGAAGTAACATCAGATTCACTTCTTTTTAGTGAAAGAAAACCAGGCATTAAAACACTACCCGTTTGGAGAAAAATAAAAATAGAAAATCATCATTTCAATAAAGATTCAATAAAATACGAACGGCCATCTTATGCCATTAATGATTCTTTTCCACTTAAAGTTAAATGGCGTTACACCAGTGATGCAAATATTGTTTCAACACCAGCATCTAACAAAAAAATTGTAGTTTTTGGAAATAGTAATGGATTAATTCAGGCCATTAATTATAATAACGGAAATAAAACTTGGTCATACACAACCAAGGGCGGCATTTATTCTTCGCCCGCAATTCAAAACAATAAAGTAATAGTTGGTTCTAGTGATAAGCAAGTGTATTGTTTAAATAGTAATACCGGAAAACTCATCTGGAAATTCGCGGCCAATGCAGCGGTATTAGGCGCTCCGTTAATTGAAAATAATACTGTTTATATCGGCGCAAGTGACCATCATTTTTATGCATTGAACATCAATGATGGAAAACTAATTTGGAGTTTTGATGGCCTAAATGGTCCCGTAATGAGCCTGCCTGTTATTGATCAAGAGAAAATTATTTTTGGCGCCTGGGATAACCATTTGTATGCTTTAAATAAAAACAATGGTTCCTTAATTTGGAAATGGAACAATGGCTCTCCCATCATAAATTATTCTCCTGCCGCTTGTATTCCAGTTATAAAAGACAGCGTTGTATTTATAGTGGCACCAGATAGATACTTAACAGCACTAAACATACATTCAGGAAAAACCTTATGGCGCAACAATGAATCAACCGTACGAGAATCCATTGGTATTTCAGCAGATGGTAATTATGTGTATGGCAAAACAATGAATGATACGATAGTAGCATTTGCAAGTTCCCCAACCTTTCAAAGATCGGCCTGGAAAATGAATGCTGGATTTGGTTACGAACATGTTCCAAGCATGTTAATTGAAAAAGGAGGCATTATTTTCTTCGGCACTAAAAATGGCAGGGTATATGCAATAAATGCTGCCAATCAATCTATTCAATGGATTCATAAAATAGACAACTCAATGGTTAACACAGTAAATGTGATTGATAAAAACCATGTAATTGCAGCAACTATGGATGGGAAAGTTGAATTGATTGAGGGGTTTTAGATTGCACTTATCAGTTGAACGCTGCCCTTACTATTATTTAATTTCAACTACAGGATTCTCTTTTAAATATCCAATTGTAGGATTCAATTTATTTTTTTTAATTGAAAAAGGCTTGAATAAAATTTAATATGCTTGATGGTTGTATTGCCATTTCATCTTCAAGACGGCACTAATGTAGTGCTATTCCATTAAAATCATTATTTATAAATATGACGTTATTAATCCATCTAAATTAAATGCAACTTGAACACCCTTAGTTCGCAGCAGATATGGGATGATTTGCTTAAAATTAATCAGGTATTTTTGGGTAATTATTTGGGTATTTAAATATTAATTGGGTATTTTTGGGTAATTATTTGGATAATATGAAATACTCAGCCTTCACAATTACTAATAGAATGCTTTCTCTTATCAGTGAAATTGATGAATTTAAAGGTGCTTGGAAGGCATTAGGAAAACTGGCGCCCGATCAATTAATCTCCTTAAAACGAGTAGCAACAATTGAAAGTATTGGATCTTCTACTAGGATTGAAGGAAGCAAATTAACTGATAAAGAAGTAGAGATGCTGCTTTCAAACTTAAGTATTAAAAAATTTGATTCTAGAGACGAGCAAGAGGTTGCGGGTTATGCAGAAGTGATGGATACTCTTTTTCTTCATTATAAAGTGATTCCACTTACAGAAAACTATATCAAGCAATTTCATAGAGATTTATTAAAACATAGCGATAAGGATACTAAACATCGGGGAGAATATAAGAAGCATACAAACCATGTAGAAGCCTTTGATGCTTCAGGTAAAAGTCTTGGAGTAGTTTTCGAAACAGCAAGTCCTTTCGATACACCTTTTCAAATGCAAGAATTGGTTTCATGGACAAAGGATGCAATAGAATCTAAAGAATTGCATCCGCTAATCATCACAGCAATGTTTATTGTTAGATTTCTAGCCATTCATCCTTTCCAGGACGGGAATGGGAGATTATCAAGAATACTAACAACCTATCTATTATTACTAAGTGGTTATGAATATGTTCCTTTTAGCTCAATGGAAGCAGTTATTGAAAACAGTAAGCAAGAATATTATCTGGCATTACGACAAACGCAAGGAACAATAAAAAATGATCATCCAAATTGGGAACCATGGTTATTGTTTTTCTTAAAGACCATGAAACAACAAAAAGAAAGACTTGAAACAAAAATTGCGCGAGAAAAAATTATAATGGCGAAACTGCCAGAACTCTCAATACAAATTTTAGAACTTGTAAAATCAAGAGGGAGAATTACAATCAGTGAAGTAGTTACATTAACCAATGCAAATAGAAACACTATTAAAAAACATTTAGAACAATTAGTAGCAGCGAATCATTTAGAGAAAAATGGAATTAGTAAAGGGGTATGGTATTCTATAAAATAAAAAAGCGCACTAATTGCTTAGTGCGCTCTGTTGGTCGAGATGGGTACCGCTAGTTCTAACCAAATATGGGCAGATTTGGAGGTGATTTTTAATATAAAGGCTTAAAAATAGAAATAAACCTATTTTATTGATTTTGAATTACTTATGCTTACTTTAGTTTTACATTTCAATTCATTGGAGGATATTTAAAATTTCAATTGTTATTTTTTACCATTTTCTAGACTTTACCAAAATCAATGACTTAAACTAATAAACAGTAAATTTGTATTCAATTAAATAAATGAACAAGTTAACAGCATACAAAAACCAGATCAATGAACTTTGTGTTAATCACAAGGTTAAAAGTTTGTATGCCTTTGGGTCGGTTTTAACTGCTGATTTTAATAGCAATAGTGATATAGACTTGATTGTTGATTTTAAAGAAATTGATGTTGTAGATTATGCCGATAACTACTTTGATCTAAAATTTTCACTACAAGATATCTTTAATAGATCTGTAGATTTATTAGAAGAGCAAGCCATCAAGAACCCTTATTTTAAACAAGAACTTAATCAAAAAAAAGAGCTTGTTTATGGATAATGAAATTAAAACCTGGCTTTTTGATGTTCTGAATGCTATCATGGAAATTGATAGTTTTTTTATTGATATCCCAAAAGAATTTACAACTTACAAAAATGATCTTCGCACTAGAAGAGCTGTTGAAAGAAATATTGAAATCATTGGAGAAGCATTAAGTAGAGTAATTATTAGAGATGATAGTATTAACATTACAAATGCAAGAAAAATTGTTGATACAAGAAATAGAATCATTCATGGTTACGATTCAGTATCTGATGAAATAATTTGGGGTATTATAATCAACCACATCCCTCTACTTCAAACCGAAGTGCAAATTTTACTAGGAGAATAATTTATTAGATTTTACTAAAATAAAAAAGCGCACTAATTGCTTAGTGCGCTCTGTTGGTCGAGTTGGCTACCCTAAGTTCTAACCAGATTTCTAAAGATATGGATAAGATTCTTGCGATTTAAAAAAAAGAGCCAACCGTTTAGTTAGCCCCTTTTAATGTTATTTTCTAGGACCATTATTATCCTAATAGGAGTAACTATTCCCGAAAATCTATAATCGTAAATAAAATTATTGATCAAAGTTCAACTTCCTAATAATTGATTGAATTGTATTCTCACTTCCTACATCTATTGATGATATTTGCTGAATAAGCTTTTTGAACTCAACTGTTGAACTAATTTTTTCAATCCTTCCCTGAAATATAATTATTAAGGTATTTTTATTGACCAATCCTGGACTCTCATCAATATTAAATAAATCATCATACACCATAATAGGCCCCTTAGTCAGTTGCCTTGAAAAATGTGCATTAGCTTTTATCCTAACAAAGCGGGTTGAATCTTTAAGTCCTATAATAGAATCCGCGCCATTAAAAACGGCCTTTGATATTAACGATGTTTTAAATCGCTTGATCATTTTGCCCTTATCATCAAAATATTTTAAATTATACGTGGGGAATTCCATATTAGAATACTGAAAAACTCCAAATATTTTTTCTCCAGAATTTAAAACAATATATCCCTTATGTTTTTGGTATACGATTGAGTATTTAGTTAATGATCCATTAGATAGGATATGTATTTGAGAATACCCTGTTAGGCAATAAAGCATTAACAAAAAAGGGAACGTAAATTTCATAGTAATACCTGTGAATTTAAATTAATTACCATTTTCAGCAAAAAAATTAATCCATTGTAGCAAAATTTGCTAATGATGTCCCCACTGCTCCCGTAATTATTCCTGGAGCACCACCAGTAATTCCCACAATTGCCCCTCCAACATCACTTAGAACAATTCGTAACCATTTAGGAAGCTTATAATTTAAAAGGGTCTTATACGGATATAGCTTTACAGTTTTAGGGGAAAAACAACCTCTATGTCATTACAAAACCTTGAACAATTCAAATTCACAGACGAGTTTAAAGAAAAGCTCGTTTTAATGGTGGTTTATCACA
>Ga0194047_10000114_pt1 | contig 56174 bp, 35 predicted proteins | sample JunL225m_MetaG_2_FD_160070 | JGI IMG/M metagenome (GOLD analysis project Ga0194047, IMG submission 160070) | Anoxic zone freshwater microbial communities from boreal shield lake in IISD Experimental Lakes Area, Ontario, Canada - Jun2016-L221-5m | ecosystem: Environmental > Aquatic > Freshwater... | reverse complement strand
TTTCAAACAATTGACCCTTGGATCCAATCTCAAACTGATCGCCTTGTTCTGGAGACAATACATGATTCAAGCTACCTGTTGCTGGTGTGACCGGTTTTGTCACTGCAGGCGTGGTGATGTAAAAATAAGAACTAGTAGGTGCTTTAAAGCCTGTACTATAAGAAGCATAAATTGAAATTTGCTTATTGATTACTTTATTGATAGCAAAATGAGGGGCCACCATACCTTGATAAGTTGTATCAAAAGTAGCTGGTCTGGTAAGAATGGCTGCATTGAATCGATCATTCAAATTTAAATGCATATTGCTCACACCCATACCCGCTAAAATTGAAAAGTCATTGGGCAAACTTAATGTCCATTCAGAAAATAGATGCTGATTGGTGCTCGTTGAATAAACGTTGGAAGTATTTGCATTGATCACCCAGTAAGGATTGACTCCATACACCCAAGTGCTTGCACTATCCAAAGGACTTTGTTTCATATTGTATCCTACTACTTGTGCTACTTGTTGTTGAACTTCAATACCAGTTACCCCACTTAAAGTAATATCATCGGTGATGGGAATTTTAGTATTGATGGCCGATCTTAAACCATAATTGATCGCATTCTTATCAGTCCACCCTGCTGCTGAAGAAGCATTGCTGTTAAAACCAATACCATATACCGTAGAGCTAATAGAAACATTTTGGCTATGCGTATACACATGACTTATCCCTGTTCTAAAACTAACTACATTACTATGTCCGTCTCTTTTAATATAATCTGGATTGCCAGAAAAATCATTGTTATTAAATTGAGTAATGGTTAACTCACCAGATCTTTGGTCATAACTATTGCTATAGCCTGCATAAACACTAAAACTATTTTTTAGATTGGGTTGCAAATCGGCAATCACATTCACAAAATCTTTTCTAGAAACATTGTGAATGGTATATCCATCTGTTTGTTGATTGCCATAATTCACCAATAAAGAAGATTTATCTGTGCCCGCTTTTAAAGTAGTAGTTAATCTTCTCGTGCCATAATCGCCCATCAATATTTGTTGGGTCAAACTTGATTTTCCTTTTTCTGCTTTTTCACTTGTTAAATTAATTGCTCCTGCAATGGCCAGTCCATACAATGTTCCTGCTGGACCTTTCACTACTTCCACATTGGCAATGGAACCGAAATCAATATCATCCATCGTAGTAATACCTTCTGCATCAGTTAAAGGAATACCATTTAAATACAACTTATAACCCTGCCCATCAAAATTACTGCTGATACCTGCTTTGCCGCGCGTACCACTGCCATAACCACGAATATTAATTTGCTGCCCACCACCAGCAGATCTACGATTCATTTGCACACCAGTTACATTTGTTTGAATGGCATCATCTAAGTTTAAACCTGTATTTCTATTTAATTCAAGCGACCCAATTTTAGTAATGGAACCGGGTTGATATAAAATTGATTTATTAGGATTGGAGGTATTGGTTACTTCTACATCGGTTAGTGACATCGAGATGGGTGTTAAATAGAAAAAAGTATTTTTTTCATTTGCATTAATAGTTTTTATAAGTGTTTCATAGCCTATATAAGAAATAACAATTTTAGTTGAACCTGCTAAAGTCAAACTAAATTCCCCAGTAGTATTGCTATTTATTTTTTGGCTACCACTACTAATACTGGCGCTGGCCAAGGGTTTTTGAGTAAGGGCATCTACTACCTTGCCTGTAAAATTAGTTTGTGCGAATGCGTTTTGAAATCCTAGTAAAAATATAAATAGGATGCAATTTTTAAATTTCATTAAAAAAGAATTAATAAGTGTAATGTAATAAAGCCCTATGCCATTGGCATAAGGGTAAAATGAACTGCGAAAATTAAACGAACCTAGGAGGGGGCGCTTGCACTTCTTGTTCCACAGCATTAATTCTTTGGCTCCTTAAATTATAATGAGTGGTATTTAAATGAGACAAAGCAAAAACTGAACTACTGCTTTGAACTATAAAATAAGAAAGAGAAAATTTTACTAACTGCTTTGATTGTTTACCAATAGGTAGTGCGTCTGAATGTGATTGTAAAGAAGTTGTATAACTATTATATAACTGAGTTTGCATGGTATCATTGATACAATAAAACCAAGTCTCTCCTTTAATAACTTCTGTTTTAACTATATCATAAAAACTACCTTCTTTATAAAATTCTCTGCCCTCTTCTTCCCATTGAATGGCCTTGCTATTTTTTATTTTAACCAAGGCGCTTTCAGGTAATTTTTGGGCCATTTGCTGCGCAATGGATTCCTTGGTCAATTCTTGCTGTACGACATATACTATATAAGTACCCAATTGGCTACTTAATACAAGGAATAACAATATAGAACATGTAAGTCGTTTCAAATTTGATTGGCTTTTCTCCCCCTAAATTTAAGTTCTTTTTGGTTAGCAGCTATCATTAGTTGTCAAAATAAAATAGCTACGCATAATTTTATTTCTTTAAGGCTTTAAAATTACCATTGGGTTGCACAAAGCTTAGAGACAATAAATCTCCTTTATCATTCACTTCAAAATGAACTGCATAGCCCGCTACTTTTTTGAAATCAAATTTATGATTGCCCACAGGAACTAGCTCATATTCTGGTTGCCCTGGTACTAATACATACAATACATTTTCTTTTAAATAAGTTTTAATATCTGCGCCCGCTAAAGAAAAACTACTTACGTATTTTTTAAGATCATCTGCTGTCAAATCCTTAGTAGCGTTGGTTCTTTTAAATTTAATAGGTGCAGGTATAGCTGGTTCAAAATTAAATAAAGAAGCCGATTCTATATCACCTTTTAAACCTGTGTTAAATTGAAAACGAATCGGACTTTTATCGGCGGTATCAATGCCTTCCTCAGTATTATAAGGTCTGAATATATCATAATGAAATTGCTCCATCCACCAATTTTGATTTTTTAATTTAGCAAACAATGAATCGCCTTTTACAAAAATTTCAAATTTTCCATACGCCTCATTGCTATACACACCAACATATTCGCTTAATGCATGTGAAGGCTTCGTATTATTTACTTGATTGCTAGTACTTGCTTTTTCAGCTTCTTTCGCTTTTTCTTTGGCCTTTGCTTTTGCTTTTAACATGTCTGCGTTCCAATCAAAATATTTAAGTCCTAACACTCTATCTGTAATGGTGTTTCTTACAATAGAAGGAACACTTGATCCATTTTGATTCACTAATACAACAATACCAATACTATCGGATGGGAAAAAACTTGTGCTAGCACTAAAGCCATCAATATTTCCACCATGCTCTACTCTATAATGACCTTTGTAAGAAGCCATCATCCAAGCAAAACCATAAGTACTAAATTGAATATCTGGTTTTTCTGTAGTAGGTGTGCCTGGCGCCATAATCATTTGTGAACTGGTAGCTTCTGCAATATAAGAGGCTGGAATAATTTCAACGGTATCTAATTTACCTCCATTAATCCAAACCTTTAACCACTGAGACATATCCATCACGGTGCTATTAATAGCTCCTGCAGGACCCATACCCGCTATATCATAGTAAGGTGTTTTATGTATAACAGAATCCTTTATAACATTATATCCTAAAGCGGGTTCTTTATAGTTGGCTAAATCTTTTACAGAGAAATTGGAATTCGTCATGCCAATTTTTGAAAATATTTTAGACTCAACATTGGACTCCCAAGATTTTCCCGTTAATTTTTCGGCTAGTACTCCTTGTAATAAATACATGAAATTATTATACTGCCATATTTGTCTTAATTCAGCAGAAGGCTCCATGTATTGAATACGCTTTACTAAATTATCTCTAGTATCAGGTGCTATATACCAAGACAAATCATGTCTAGGAAGTCCAGTTCGGTGACTCATCATATCACGAAGGGTAATATGATTGGTTAGATCACTGGTATAAAATTTTAAATCGGGTAAATAAGTGGTCACTGGTTTATCAAAATCAATCGATTTTTCTTTTTGTAAAATACCTAATACAGAAGCTGTAAAAGCTTTGGTACAAGAACCTATTGCAAATTGGGTATTAGCAGTTACTGGTAATTTATTTTCAACATCACGATATCCAAAGCCTTTGGCAAAAATGACTTTGTTTTTTTCCACTACGGCCACTGCCACACCAGCAGCGTGGTTGTCTTTTAATATCTTATTAATTTCAGCCTCAATGCCTACAAAACGCTTGTCTAGCTTGGTTTGAGCACTTACATTAAAACTTGTAATAACTAAGATTGCTGTTAAGCAGTAAGTATAAATATGTCTTTTCATATGATAAAAATTTACACTTTAAATATACCATTAATTAGTTAACTTAGTTATTCAAAATACACCTATGGCAAATAGACGCAATTTTATCCAACACCTAGGCCTGATGGCTGGTGCCTTTTCTGCAAATAGTTTATTCAATCAAGCGCATGCTGCTGAATTTGCGCATATGAATTTGCAAAAGAGAATGCTCAGTCCCAAGGAAATAGCCATGGATGAAGACTATTGGTCGGTGATTCAACAAGGCTATACAGTAAGCCCATCTCTTATTAATTTAAATAACGGGGGCGTAAGTCCAAGTCCAAGAATAGTGCAAGAGGCAGTAGAAACTTTTAATAAAATGACCAACGAGGGTCCATCTTATTTTATGTGGCGCATACTAGATCAAGGTAGAGAACCCCTTAGATATAAACTAGCACAACTAGCAGGTTGTGATCCTGAAGAAATTGCCATTAACAGAAATTCAACAGAGGCATTGAATACCGTAATTTTTGGATTAAACTTAAAAGCAGGCGATGAAGTCATTGGTACCAAGCAAGACTATCCGAATATGATTAATGCATGGAGACAGAGAGCTGCTAGAGAAGGTATTGTATACACGCAACTTAGTTTTAAATACCCTATTGAAAATGATGAAGAAATTGTAAGTGCTTTTGAAAAAGCCATTACCCCTAAAACAAAAATATTTCATATCACCCATATGGTGAATTGGGTAGGACAAATTATGCCTGTTAAAAAATTATGTGATTTAGCTAAAAAACATAATATTGAAACCATTGTAGATGGAGCGCATAGTTTTGGTTTGATGGATTTCGCGATTCCCGATTTTGGTTGTGATTATTTTGGAACTTCTTTACATAAATTTTTATCGGCACCCATTGGATCTGGTATGTTATGGATTAAAAAAGAAAACATTGAAAAAATATGGCCTTTAGTTTGTAACGATAACCCGAAAGGAACCGATATTAGAAAGTTTGAAACCCTTGGTACCAGAAGCTTTCCCATTGAGCAAGGTATTGGAGAAGCCATTAATTTTCATACGGCCATTGGGAGCAAGCGTAAAGAAGAGCGTATTCGGTACTTAAAAAATTATTGGGCTACCCGCGTTCAAAATATTCCTAAAGTAAAAATTAATACCTCCTTAAAAGACGCCTACTCTTGTGCAATTTGTGGCGTAAGTATTGATGGCATGACACCTGGTGCACTAGACAGCGCTTTATTCAATGATTATAAAATTCATACAGTGGGTATTGTATGGGAAAATATTAGTTGTGTGCGTATTACGCCTCATGTATATACTCGACTACAAGATTTGGATAAGTTAGTACATGCTATAGAAAAAATAGCCAAGAAAGCTTAGTCAATTTTCAAAAATAATTTACGCGCATAAAAAAAGCTCGTCCTAATAAATAGGGCGAGCTTTTTAATTTAAATACTTTTTAAAAACTTAACTGTTCTAATGAGAATTGCACTAGCAGTTATGGTTTTTTAACCGTTGGATAAGTCACCCCTAGTTGTTCTAAATAAGTACCATACTTCGCATCATTATAATAGAAAGGTTTCATTTGCTCTCTATATTTTTGCATGATTTCTTTATTTAAATGTATTGCAGGTGGGTCGGTTGCGCTAATAAAGGGAATATATTTTACGTCTTTGTTTTGCACATCTGTAAAATAAGTTTTAGCATCTTGAATTAATTTAGGATTGGTAAAACAATCTAATAAAGTCATCGCTGCTGCTTCTGCTCCAGCTAAAGCACCTTTATGTGCAATAGGTGTTGCCATAGCAATGGCATCGGCCCAATGATGTCCTTTGGTGCCTGGAATATTAGCTGGAAAACCTAAAACAATGGTAGGTATATTCCAAGAAATATCTGCAATATCATCCGATCCTCCACCCCATGAAAAAGGAACAGAACCTTTAATCGTATCAATGGTTGTTTTTAATCCATCAATGGGTTTGCCTTCCATATCTTTTTTAGGAGCTTCTACTAAAGTTTGAACTGCTCTTGCCATTTCCATATCCTTATCATCCCAAACAGGCATACCTACTTTTTTAATATTGGCATACATAGCTTCTGCTAATGGTTTATTAAAATGTCCTGGCCATGCAGTGCCTAAAATTTGATGGGTCACCGTAGTGCCCGACATCATAGCAGCACCCTCTGCAATTTTAATACCCGATTCGTAATTGGCTTTAATATCTTCATACGTACGCTCTCTAAAATAATACCAAACACTTGCCTTACTAGGTACTACATTGGGTTGGTCTCCACCATCTACCACTACATAATGAGAGCGGTTCGTTGGTTTTAAATGTTCTCTTTTAAAATTCCAACCAATATCCATTAATTCAACACCATCTAAGGCACTTCTTCCACGCCATGGTGCACCCGCTGCATGTGCAGCTTCTCCATTAAAATCAAAACGCACACTTACAAGTCCATTACCTCCATTGTCTCCATAGTTAGAACCAAAACTTCCGCTCACGTGCGTAAATATACAAGCGTCAATATTTTTGAAATAACCATCTCTTACATACCAAGCCTTAGTAGCCACTAACTCTTCTGCAACACCAGGCCAAATTACAATTGTACCTGGCATGTGTTCTTTCTCCATCATTTCTTTCATCGCAATGGCTGCATAAATAATAACTGCCTGTCCTGAATTATGTCCTTCTCCATGACCTGGTGCGCCTTCTACAATGGGATCTTTATACGCCACACCTGGTTTTTGTGAAGCTTTCGGAATACAATCAATATCACTACCTAATGCAATCACTGGAGAACCTGTTCCCCATTTAGCCATCCATGCAGTAGGTACATTGGAAATATTTTTTTCAATGGCGAATCCATTTTTTTCTAGCACACTCGTAAGGTAAGCAGAGGTTTCAAATTCTTGAAATCCTAATTCACCAAAACTAAAAACTTTATCTACCATTACTTGTACATCTTTTGCATGTCCAGCAACACTGGTGTAAAGCTTTTGTTTCATCGCTGCAATGTCTTTTTCTGTATATTTTTTTTGCGCAAAAACAGGCATGCAAAATAAAATTGCCATTACAAAAAACAGCAATTGTGCAAATTTGGTCATTTGTTTATTCATAAGATTAATTTGAATTTAAGTTACAAAAAAATATATTAAGAATGACTCCTTAGATTAAAATCTTTTTATTGCAATAAACTCAATTTGTAAATTGATGAGTAGCAATTGCTTAGCTTATCTCAAAAAATAAATACGTCCCAAAGACAGTAAAATCGTACCCATTTTTTTAAAATTTATTCGGTTGTTTTCTACTATGGATAATAAGATGAATCCGTTTTTATAAAATAGATTTGGCCCTTTTAATCATTAAAATGATTCTTATGAAAAAATGGATCTTTCTTTTGCTTTTTCAATTATTTTTTAAAAGCATCAAAGCGCAAAATAAATTTACGCCTTTTGTAAATGTAAATGGAAGTAGCCTATACGCAAACGCAGAAACAATGCAATGGAGTATGGGCGAAACTGTCTTCACAAATACTTTGATTCATCCTAGTGGATTTATTTTAACGGGTGGATGGATACAGCCCAATATCAATAACAACTTTATAAAAAATAAAAACAAAGTAGACATTCAATTCATATTAGGCCCCAATCCTACACCTGATTTTATAAATATTTATTGCAATCAATTGGGTGTCATGATTGAAAGCATTCAAATAACAGATGCCTTTGGTCAACCCAAAGAAATGTTGAAAGGCCCATTTAGTGGCGTTCACTTTAACCTTCGCATTCCTTTTATTTCGGCAAATACTGGAATTTACTTTATACTAGTCCATTATATTGTGGACATGAAATTAACAGAAAGTAAAACTTATAAAATAATTAAAATATAGATCTATGAATTATAAATGTATTTATCTTTTTACCATTTTATGTACCCTAATGTTGCCCTTATCCCTTCAAGCGCAAAGCAATAAAGGAATTAATTTTCAAGCCATTGCAAGAAATAATAATGGTCAAATTCTTCCAAACAAATTATTAAATGTGCGTATTTCTATTAAGACCGATACCAACAGCATAAAAAATGAATACCAAGAGATTGTGCCTGTGACCACCAATGCATTGGGTTTATTTACCATTATGGTGGGTGTTCTTGAAAATAATAAAAATATTACAGTAGGCCCTTTTGAGAATATCAATTGGTCTAAAACAGAAAAATATTTGCAAATTGAAGTGGATACCCTTGGCGATTTCAGTTTCATCAATATGGGCACGCAAAAAATAAATTATGTTCCATTTTCATTTTATGCAGACAATGTAGGTGCACAAAATATCAATGGAATTATTGGTTTAACTCAAGGTGGCACTGGCTTTGACAACTTAAAAGATTTAAAAGAATTTTTAGCCATTGATAAAATAAACAATACCTCAGATAGTTTAAAACCTGCCAGTACAGTTGTAACAGGTTTGCTTGCTACAAAATTAAACAGTGCAGACACGTCAAAATTATCTGCGAGAATCAATTTAAAATTAAATAGTACAGATACCCTTAGCCTGTCGAATCGAATCAATCAAAAATTAAATAGTGTAGATACCTTAAGTTTATCCAATAGGATTAAATTGGTTACTAAAACAGATACCAGTTCTTTAAGTACAAGGATTGATAGCAAATTAAATAAAATAGATACTGCATCACTTAGCAATCGAATCAATAAAAAAATAAATATAGGCGAAATTGCAGCTGCAGATATTAGTACGGCTTTGGGTTATACCCCTATCCGAGACGATTATGGAAGTTTTTATGATACTGCTGCCCAACCTGCATTGGTATCTACCGCCACTGCATTAAAATTTTCATACATGAGCTTTGCTAATAATATAACGGTGACCAACAATACCAGCGGGCTTCCTACAAAAATTACTGTATTGCATGCGGGTATTTACAATGTGAAATATGCCATTCAGCTATTAAAAAATGATGTAGGTGCAGATATCGCAAGTGTTTGGATTCGACGCAATGGATCGGCTTATTTAAATACCAATGTTAATTTTAATATTACTGGTAGTGGAATAAAAAACATGCTTACGGGTGCTTATTATGTGGACCTTGGGGCCAATGATTATGTTGAATTGTATTACAGTATTAAAAATAGTACCAGTATCCCTACAGGAACTTTAACACAATTAACACCTTCACGCCCAGCTACCCCTTCGGTGCTGCTCACCATTGATAGAGTTAATTAACCAAAGGGTTGATCAATAGCAATACTTTGCTTGGTAAAAAAATGGGCGCCGTCTTCGGCTATATAAACGCAATCTTCAAGTCGGATGCCAAATTCACCAGGAATAGAAATGGTTGGTTCATTACTAAAACACATTCCAACAGCAATAGGTGTTTTATTTCCCTTTACAAAATTGGTCCACTCATGTCCTTCTAAGCCAATACCATGACCGGTTCTATGCGGTAAACCTGGAAGTTTATAATTTTTACTAAAGCCTCCATTTTCTATGACGGCTCTTGCTGCCGCATCTACTTGTTCGCAAGGTGCCCCAATTTTTATCGCTGCAAAAGCAGCATCCTGCGCTTTTTTCTCCAAATTCCAAACATCAATTTGTCTTTGTGTTGCTTTGCCAACAACAATCGTTCTAGTAATGTCAGAAGCATACCCTTCACAACTGGTTCCACCATCAATCATCACCACATCTCCTTCACGAATCGTTTGTGGTACAATACTTCCATGTGGTAATGCAGCATATTTACCCACTTGAACAGAAGCCCCTCCGTTAAAACCAAGTTTGTGAAATGCAGCAGTAATATTATTGCTTAATTCTGTTTGGGACATGCCTGCGCGAATGCTTGTGAATGCCGCTTTGTAGGCCTCAATGGTCACATCATTGGCTTTTTGCATTAAAGCAATTTCTGCTTTTGATTTAATCATTCTACATCCAGCCGTGATGGGTGTTGCATCTACTACCTCAAAACCTGTTGCTATTTTTTTAACACCATTAGCAATGAAAAAACGAACTCTTTCTTCCATTCCTATCTTATGATGTACTACGCCTTTGTCTTTAATAATGCCTAATATGATTTCATAAGGACTCTCATGCTCTTCCCAGCAACGCACTTCGTCACCAAAAACTGGAAGAATTAATTCTCTTGCCCTGTCTTCTTCAAATTTAGGGCATACATAAGTTAATGCACCTTTTGCAGGAATCACTACCCCAAAAGTTCTTTCACTTTGCCCCCAATGCATGCCAGTAAAATAAAAACAAGAAGTAGTGCCTTCTAAAAAAATGGCATCTAATTTCTCTTGCTCCATTAGGCTTTGTGCTTTGGCAATTCTTTGTTTTCTTTCCTCAACCGCAATAGGCACAATACCAGGCTTCATAGATTGCAATTCGCGAATGGCTTTGGGTAGATTTTGTTCATTGTGTGTATCATACACATTGGCTCCAAATAGTTGATTTCCGATACCCAATGTACCTGCAGTCAAAGCAGATAATGAAATGAATTTTCTTCGATTAAATGACATTATATTAAAGTTTTATACTTGTCTTAAAGATAAGATTAAATTAATAATTTAAAAGCATTAAATTTATTTCTCAAACGATTGAATGAATCACTTTTATAATATTAAATCGCCCTCATTGAAACTACTTCAAATTATTTTTTTCATTGGACTCTGTCTTGGATTTCAAAATGCGAATGCACAAAAAAAGAACGCCAATATTAAATATTATATTCATAAAGCAACTGACGTCATTAAAGTGGATGGTGTAATGAACGAACAGTCTTGGTTAAAGGCACAGGCTGTAGATAAATTTCCCATGGTACTTCCTATGGATACAAGTGTTTCTAAAGTACCAACAGAAGTGAGAATGACGTACGATGAAAATAATTTATACATTATTGCTATTTGTACCAAAGTGGGTGATGGCGTAGATATGGTGGAGTCCTTAAAAAGAGACTGGAACTTTGGCAAGAATGATAATTTCATTTTATTCTTGGATACTTATGGAGACCTAACCAATGGCTTTGCCTTTGGTGCAAGTGCAGTGGGCGCTCAATGGGATGGGACTATGTTTGATGGAGGCAGCGTGGATTTAAACTGGGATAATATATGGACCTCTGCTATTTATAACGATGCTACAAAATATGTTTGGGAGGCAGCCATTCCTTTTAAATCTATTCGATATAAAACCGGTATTCAAGAATGGGGTGTGAACTTTAGTAGAAACGATTTAAAAACGACAGAGAAATCGAGCTGGGCTCCTATGCCAAGACAATTTCCAACTGCTTCACTTTCTTATACTGGATCTTTAGTTTGGGATGCACCGCTTCCTGAACATCAAAATAATTTTTCATTAATCCCGTATTTCAAATCCAATGTTTCAAAAGAATTTGCAACTAGTGATGGTACAAAAATTAACCCAACTTCTATCAACGGAAACACCTATGGATTAGATGCAAAAATAAGTTTGTCTTCTTCACTCAATTTAGATTTAACAGTGAATCCCGATTTTTCTCAAGTAGAAGTAGATAGGCAAGTCACCAACCTAAGTCGCTTTGAATTATTCTTTCCAGAAAAAAGACAATTCTTTTTAGAGAACGCAGATTTGTTTTCCAATTTAGGCTTTGACAATGTGCGTCCCTTCTTCTCAAGAAGAATTGGATTAAATACCAATATTGATTTTGGCGCTAGAATGAGTGGTAGACTAGATAAAAATTGGCGTATTGGTATTATGGATATGAAAACAAGTGATGATAAAAATACAGGTCTTCTAGCACAGAATTTTTCCGTAATTGCTTTGCAAAGAAAATTATTTAAAAAATCTAGTATTGAATTATTTTATATTGATAAAACTGCTTTTGATTACCCCACTCAAGCCAGTGCTAATGCAACAGTAGGTAACCCCTTCAACAGAAACTTTGGTTTTGAATATAATTTAGCGCCTAAAAATAATCCTTGGACGGGAAAAACTATTTTAATAAAATCTTTTACACCGGATAAAACAGGAAATGATTATTTAAACGCAGGTAATTTACAATACAGCAGTAGAAACTGGATTGTTTCATGGCAACATGAAATTGTAGGCAATAATTACAATGCAGAAGTAGGCTATATTCCAAGGAATAATTATATCAAATTTATGCCAAGCATAACACGCTTGTACTTTCCTAAAAGCGGTTCTATTTTAAGTTATGGCCCTCAATTCACTACTACTTATTATTATAATTCAAATTTTGACATGACAGACAATACTAAATTATTTAATTACCTCATTACATATAGAGACAAGAGCACATTCGCCACAGTCATTCAAAATGACTATGTAGAATTATTAGCCCCTTTTGATCCCACTCGAATTGGTAAACAAACTTTGGCAGCGCACACTAAACACCAATGGAGTACAGTGGGCTTTGACTGGATATCTGCTCCTCAACATAAATTTACTTATTACTTATCAGCAAGAAAAGGAGGCTACTACGCAGATGGTAACTTATTAAGTATAACTGGTGATATGGGATATCGTATTCAGCCTTATGTCAACTTTGATGTGGCCGCTACTTATAATCGTATTGAACTTCCACAACCATGGGGCAATAATAATTTTCTCTTAATTGGCCCCAAGGTTGACATCACCATGACAGATAAATTATTTTTTACTGCCTTTTACCAATACAACGAACAAACAAAGAACATAAACTTTAATACAAGATTTCAATGGCGCTATAAACCAGTATCGGATTTATTTATAGTGTATACGGACAACTACTATATTGGACCTGTATTTGTTAAAAACAGAGCGGTAGTTCTAAAACTTACTTATTGGTGGAACAAATAAAAATTTAAACCATGAAAAAAACATTCATTGGCATTTGCCTTTTCTTATCTTTAAGTGTAAACCTAACTGCTGCCATTCGTTTGCCTAATATTATTGGGTCACATATGGTGCTTCAACAAAAATCTACCGTAAAAATTTGGGGTTGGGCAGCGCCCGCTGAAAAAGTAATTATCAAAACAAGTTGGGACAATAAAACTTATGAAGCAACTACCAGCAATGGCGCTAAATGGGTAAGTAATATACAAACGCCTACCGCAGGTGGTCCTTATCAAATTACCATTAGTGCCAGCAATACCATTGTTTTAGAAGATGTATTGATTGGAGAGGTTTGGGTATGTGGTGGTCAAAGCAATATGGAATGGTCAGGAGATCAAAGTTTAAAAGAAACTTTGGATGAAGCACCCAATGCAACCAATACGTCTATTCATTTTTTTTATGTGGCTAAATCCACCTCAGATTTTCCACAAGACAATCTCGAAGGGAAATGGATGGTATGTAGCCCAGAAGAAATGAAACATTTTAGTGCCATTGGTTATTTTTTTGGGGGAAATTTAAATCAAACATTGCATTACCCAATTGGTTTAATCAATTCAAACTGGGGAGGGACTCCTGCTGAAACATGGACGCCCGAATATGTCATAAACAATGTTGCTATCATTAAAAAAGGAGCAGATTCATTAACCGCCGCAGATGAGTGGCCGCATATTACATCCAAAGCATACAATGCCATGATTTTCCCTTTAACCAATTATTCAATTGCAGGGGTGATTTGGTATCAGGGCGAAAGCAATACCAATACACATTTTGCTTATGAAAAATTATTTACGGGCATGATTGATGCCTGGAGACATCATTGGAATCAAAATTTCCCATTTTACTTTGTTCAAATTGCCCCCTTTACCTATGGCAATAAAAATGTGGGCGCCTTATTAAGAGAAGCACAAACAAAAGCAGCCAATCACAATGGCACAGGCATGGTCGTCATTACTGATTTAATTCCTGATACCACCAATATTCATCCTACACGTAAAATTGAAGTGGCTAAAAGACTCAGTGATTTGGCATTAAATAAAACTTATGGCTATACAACCATTCCTTGTCAAAGTCCAATTTATCAATCGCATACTATTGATAAAGACAAAATAAGCATTCAATTTAATAATGCGGACAATGGACTGATGGCAAAGGGAGACATCATTACCTCTTTTGAAATTGCAAGTGAGGATAAAATATTTTTGCCAGCGCTGGCAAAAATTATAGGCAATACGATTGTTGTTTCCAATAAAAACATCAAAAATCCAGTAGCCGTTCGTTTTGCATTTAACAATACAGCGATGCCTAATTTATTTAATAAAGAAGGTCTGCCTGTTAATTTATTTAGAACAGACAATTGGGAGGTAAACACCGCGCCCATAAAATAATAAGCAATAAATAAATAAAAAAGAGGTAGTATAAAAATATTACCTCTTTTTTATTTTGTAGCATTTTGTTTTTTATACAATACTTGCCCTTATAGTTTTAATTGTAAATATGCAGCTTCTACTTTTTTCAACTGACTATTCAATGCTTGGTAGACTAATTTTTGTTGCGTGGTTGGCGCATAGTCGGCGCCTTGGGTTTGGCTTTCGGTGGAAATAGATAAGAAACGCTCTAAAATGCGTGCAGGGTTTCTAAATATATCCATTCTTGCACCTGTTAAATGCACATCAAATAATTGTTTTTCTAAATTATAAATCATTTGCTCTTGCGCATTGCTTTGATCTGTATTTATTTTTAAGCACTTAGCTCTATTTATTTCCATTCGTTCAATCAAAGACAAACAAGTATTGATGCTGTTTAAGAGTTCCTTGCCTAAAGCATATTGCGCTTCTATAGCAGCACTGTTTGAATTTAAATTAGGATCATTCAATACGTTTACGCTTTGCTTTTGCATGTTGCTCCCAATTTTTAAAACAACAGTATACACACCTGGTGGCACTCTTATAGGTTCTAATCCTGGACCAATATTTAAATCATAAATAAACATTTTTCTATTCCCAGTTGAATCTAAGTGTAGATAATTTTTTTGATCCGGGATTGTTTTTAATGCAGGCAATTCAATGGATGTATGCGCTAAATTCCACCAAGCTCTATGCAACCCTTTTGTTTTATTTCCTGCAATAGTTTGAATGGTATCTCCTTTTTGATTCAAAATAATAATCGATGGATGCTCTTTTACACTATCCGCTAAATAATAATTGATACTGGCACCATAAGGCGGATTGCTTCCTGTAACTAAAGAAGATGCTGAATGAATGCCTGTTTTATAATTAAAGCGGTATGCTTGCTTTGGTGCCAATAATTTATTTTGATTGAATTGTCCTTGGCTCCAGGCACGAATGGGGGTGAGGTCATCTAAAATATAAAAACCACGGCCATATGTGGCCAATACTAAATCACGAAAGTTTTTTTGAATGGCAATATAATAAATAGGTGCAGGAGGTAGATTATTTTTTAATTGTACCCAAGAGGCGCCATCATCTGGACTAATGTACAAGCCATTGTCTGTGCCAGCATACAACAATCCTTTTTGTGCTGGATCTTCTTTAATGCTATGCACAAAAGAACTATTGCTTGCGGGAATACCTGCGCCTATTGCTTTCCAGGTTTTACCATAATTGCTTGTTTTAAAAATATACGGTTTGAAATCACCCAATTGCTGATAAGAAATACTGATGTACACAGTGCCTGCATCAAAATTAGAAGGGTCAATACTTCTAATGGTGCCCCATGGCGCAATCCCTTTTATATTGGCAGTTACATTGGTCCAAGTTTTTCCTTCATCCTGTGTTACTTGAATTTGACCATCATTGCTTCCAGTCCACAATACCCCTTGCTTCACGGGAGATTCTGCAATCACATATAAAGTACATCCATCAAATGTCATCAAGTTGTCTGAATTCATTCCTCCAGAATTTTGTTGATGCGTTTTATCATTGGTAGTTAAGTCGGGACTAATAATAGTCCATGACATTCCTTTGTTAGAAGTTTTATGTACATATTGACTACCCACATACACCACGCCTTTCTGATGTTTGGATAATGCCATGGGATAATTCCAATGCCAACGATATTTCATATCGGCTGGGGCCCAACCGTAGCCTGCTTCTGGCCAAGGTCGCACATCGTGCGAATAACCCGTTCGCACATCGGTTACATCCAATCCACCATCATAACAGCCCGACCAAACAATATTATTATCAAATGGATCGGGTTGCGCAAAACCACTTTCACATCCACCTACTCCTTCCCATAAACCTAAGGGAATCGAACCCTGCATACTAATGGCTGCAGTACGATAAGAATAGCCATCCTGCCTATTGCCCATTACATGATAAGGAATGGCATTGTCTACTGCCACATGATACATTTGTGCAATGGGTAAATTAATATTGTTCCAAGTTTGTCCTGCATTAAAACTCATATTCAAACAACCATCGTGTGCTACCATAATTCTTTTCGCATCTTTTGGATCAAACCAAATATCATGATTGTCTCCACCTGGTGCATAAGTGCCTTCTCCATTAAAACTTTTACCACCATCTTTTGATTCCATAATGGTTACACAAATGGTGTACAATTTATTTTCATCTTGCGAGGACACACGTACTCTCGTATAATAAGGAGCGCGCTGTGCCATTGAATGTCCTTCATACATCAATTTCCAATGTTCACCGCCATCTGTTGATTTATACAAGCCCGGTACTTTGTCTTCCACCAAAGCATAAATGGTTGATGGATTACTTTGTGCAAAATCGATGGATGTTTTTCCTACAGGATGATTCACGCCCCCTGGTAAACCATTTTGCATCAATTTCCAAGTTTTCCCTCCATCATTGGTTTTATAAAAACCACTACCTGGGCCACCGCTATTTAAATTCCATGTTTTGATATCTACCTGCCACATGGCAGCCACTAAATTTTTGGGGTCTGTTGAATTTAAAGACAAATCAATACAACCTGTATTTTCGTCTACAAATAAAATTCTTTCCCAGCTTTCTCCTCCATTGATTGTTTTATAAACTCCTCTATCTTGTTGAGGACCATGCATATGACCCATGGCCGCTACATATACAATATTGGTATCGGTAGGATCTACAATCACTTTGCTTATTAATACTGTTTCTTTTAAACCCTTGTTTTGCCATGTTTTACCACCATCGCTAGATTTATAAATACCATTCCCATTGGCATGTGCAGGACGAATCACAAAAGTTTCACCAGTTCCTGCCCAAATTTGTTGAGGATTGCTTGTGGCAATGGCCAAAGCCCCAATAGAGGAGTTGTCCATTTTATCAAAGATGGGTTTCCAATGTACCCCCGCATCTGTGGTTTTAAATATTCCTCCCGAAGCAGCGCCAACATAGGACACCATTGGATTTCCAGGCTCTCCTACAACCGCAATTGCCCTATTTCCATCTGGCCCAATAAATCTAAAAGGCATGGCTGAAAACAACCCAGTACCATTTGTTTGTGCAAAAACTGCAGTGCCATAGATGCAAGCAATTAGAATCAAAATTGATTTTTTCATGAGCAAATTCATTTCTATAAAGTAAAACAATATTTGAATTTAATAAATTTAACTGGTGCACGCAAACACAATTAAACAAAGAATTTTTATATGTATATTTAGGATGAAAAAATATACAATATGTACAAGCTATATAAAAAAATGAGCGCTATCAGTTTGCTATTAACAGCAATTTTATTTTCATTAAATACTTGGGCGCAAGTAGACCCTTCTTTATTGTCCGGTTTAAAATACAGAATGATTGGTCCATATCGAGGTGGGCGTACCGTAGGCATTACAGGGGTAAACAATGAACCCAACGTTTTTTACATGGGCGTGAACAATGGTGGTGTATGGAAAACCAACGACTATGGACATACTTGGAAACCCATTTTTGATGCCGAAAACACAGGATCAGTGGGCGATATAGCCGTTGCCCCTTCTAATTCAAATATAATTTATGTAGGAAGTGGCGAAGGCATTCAACGTCCCGACTTGTCTATTGGCAATGGATTGTATAAATCAACCGATGCAGGAAAAACCTGGAGCAATATGGGATTGCATGATGCACAACAAATTGGAGGCATCAGCATTGATCCCACCAATGAGAATAGAATCTTTGTTGCGGTTTTGGGACATCCTTATGGGCCCAATAAAGAACGTGGTGTGTATCGTAGTTTAGATGGAGGTAAAACTTTAGAACAAGTTTTTTACATCAATGAGAATACGGGTGCTGTACAAGTACTCATCGATCCCAATCATCCCAATATTGTTTTTGCAACTATTTGGGCAGCACGTCAAGGTCCTTGGGAAAATGGTGCATGGGACGGCGTGGAAAGTGGATTGTATAAATCAATGGATGGTGGCACAACTTGGAATAAAATAACAAAAGGATTACCAAATGCTACACAAGATGGTCTAGGCAGAATTGGATTTACCATCGCACCAAGCAATTCCAATAGAATGTATGCCACTGTTGATGCGCAAAAAAATGGCGGTGTGTATAGAAGTGATGATGCAGGAGAAAATTGGTATTTGTTAACCAGTGATAGCAGGTATTGGGGAAGAGGTAGTGATTTTGCAGAAGTAAAAACAGATCCAAAAAATGAAGACATTGTTTATTCTGCGAATGTAGTTGTATGGAAATCAAAAGATGGCGGAAAAAATTGGGAGGGCATTAAAGGTGCTCCAGGTGGAGATGATTACCATCGCATTTGGATCAATCCAAACAATACACAAATTTTAGCGATTGCTTTAGACCAAGGCGCTACCATCACGGTGAATGGGGGTGAAACCTTTTCAAGTTGGTACAATCAGCCTACTGCTCAATTTTATCATGTAAGTACCGACAATGCATTTCCATACAATGTTTACGGAGGTCAACAAGAAAGCGGTTCTGTAGGTATTGCTTCTCGTTCCAATGATGGTGGTATTAGTTTTAGAGAATGGCATCCTGTAGGGGTAGAAGAATATGGTTATGTCGCTGCAGATCCCTTAGATCCGAATATTATTTATGGTGGCAAAATTACCAAACATGATAAAAGAACTGGACAGGTACAAAATATTACGCCCGTTCCGGTAAGAGAAGGTAAAGTAAGATTTATTAGAACAGCACCAATTTTGTTTTCACCTGTAGATCCTAAAACTTTATTTTTTGCTGGAAATGTAATTTTTAAAACAATCAATGGTGGTGCTAGTTGGGAAACCATTAGTCCCGATTTATCACGTGAAGCTTGGGACATACCAACTAGTGTAGGTGTTTATACCACTGAGAATTTGAAAAAAATGCCACGTCGTGGTGTGGTGTATACTTTAGCACCTTCTTATCAAGACATCAATACATTATGGGCAGGTACCGATGATGGATACATTCATATTACAAAAGATGGTGGAAAGCATTGGAAAAATATCACGCCTACAAGCATTACCTCTTGGAGTAAAATTTCGATGATTGATGCAAGTAGATTTGACAACAATACTGCCTATGTAGCAGTGAATAGAATTCGCTTAGATGATCAAACACCACATATATATAAAACCACAGATGGGGGTGCTACTTGGAAAAAAATAATCAATGGCTTACCCAACGAGCCTATCAATACGGTAAGAGAAGATGCAGTAAGAAAAGATTTATTGTTTGCCGGCTCGGAAAATGCAGTTTACTTTTCTTTGGATGCAGGCGAAAATTGGCAGTCTTTAAGATTAAATATGCCCGCTACTTCTATTCGTGATTTAGTAATCCATGAAGATGATTTAGTACTGGGCACACATGGTCGTGGTTTTTGGATCTTGGATAATATTGCGCCATTGAGACAAATTAATTTAAAAAAAGAAACTACATTATTAAAGCCACAAAAAGCGATTCGTGTTCGCTGGGACATGTATACCGATACACCATTACCTCCTGAAGAACCTGTAGGAGAAAATCCTCCAGACGGCGCCATTATTGATTATTATTTAAACAGCAATAATGCTACTACTGTAAGTTTAGAAATTAGTGATGCCAAAGGAAATATGATTCGTACCTACAGCAGCAAGGATACCATGTATAAAATTCCAGAAGTGAATATTCCGTTGTATTGGATTCGACCACCACAAATTTTATCTGCTCAAGCGGGTGCGCATCGTTTTTTATGGGATATGAAATACGCCCCATTGAATGTACCAGCACAATATCCAATTTCGGCTGTAGTCCACAATACTGCTCCAGAAAGTACAGCACCTTGGGTTTTGCCAGGCAATTATACTGTAAAATTGAAGGTGGGTAATCAGGTAATGGAACAAGTTATTACTATTGTGATGGATCCAAGAGTTAAAACAAGTATGTCCGATTTAAAACGTCAATATGATTTGTCCATGATCTGTTATGAAGGCAGAAAAAAATCTTTAGGAAAATACCCCCTACTTTATCAACGCTTTAGCGCATTATTTAATATATTAGATCATACAGAAATGGCGCCAACAATTGCTACAGAAAAAGGGGTAATGGAAACGCAAGCTGCTTTATTAAAAGAATTGAGTAAATGATAGCAAGGCAATTAAATAGTATTCTATTTGTGATAGGGCTAATTTTATTTGCCTCCTGTAAGCCAAGTGCTTTATTGATTAGAGAAAGAAAAATTGATGCCATCTTATCGGCTTATAACTCAAGTAGTAATCCTGGAGCAAGTGTATTGGTATATCAAAATGATAAAATTATTTTTCAAAAAGGATACGGTGTAACGAAAGCAGGAGGGACGGAAAAAATTACACCAGCCACTAATTTTAGATTGGCCTCCTTGACCAAGCAGTTTACTGCAATGTCTGTTTTATTATTAGTGAAAAATAAAAAGATTTCATTAGAAGATCCTTTAACTAAATATTTTTCTAGTTTTCCCGCATATGGTAAGAAAATAAAAATCAAACATTTACTAACGCATACATCTGGCTTAATTGATTACGAAGACCTCATGCCCGCCAATCAAGTGACACAATTGCATGACACCAATTGTTTGCAATTGATGTATTTAGCCGATTCACTTTATTTTCCAGCTGGTACCAAATACAAATACAGCAATACAGGATATGCTATTTTAGCATTGATTGTGGAAAGAGTAAGTGGACAAAGTTTTGCTAGTTTTTTAAATGACAATATTTTCAAGCCCCTGGAAATGAAAAATACATTGGCATTTGAAGAAGGCAAAGCCATTGTTTCCAATAGAGCTTATGGAAATAGTTTTGAAAACGACCATTGGATAGAAACCGATCAAAGTTCGACCAGCGCTGTATTAGGAGATGGCGGTATATATACCAGCACCCTTGATATGACCAAATGGATCAAGGCATTGTGGGACTATAAATTATTGCCAGCGGTGATGCAAAAAGAAGCATGGACTAGAAAAAAAGTAGAATCAGGTACCCTTATAAATTATGGTTATGGATGGGAAGTAGAAGATTACAATAATAAAACGCATCCACACCACAATGGCAGTTCCATTGGATTTAGAAATCATATTTTATTATTTCCTGAGCAAAAATTAATGGTAATTGTTTTGACCAATCGAAACGAAGGGCTTCCTATTATTGAAGCAAAAAAAATTGCAGATTTGTATTTAGACAATGAAGCAAATCCTTAATAAATTATAGTGATCCATTTAAAAATAATGCTATGAAAGCCTTAACCAAGTCCTTTAAATACCTCACCCCATTTGTTTTGTATCTATTGGCGCTCATTGCCTTTAATGGAAAGGGCATAGCATGTTGGTACACTTTAATGTATACTTTTTTTATCATCCCATTTATTGAGCTTTTTATCAAAGCCGACGCCCGTAATCTAGATGAAGTAGAAGAAGCACTGGCTAAAAAAAATAAAGGATACGATCTGGTATTGTATGCAGCAGTTTTTTTACAATATTATTCTTTATGGATTTTTTTTCATGCAGTACAAGAAACTTCAATAAGTCATTGGGACTTAGCAGGAAGAATTGTAAGCATGGGATTGCTATGTGGTGCTTTTGGAATTAATGTAGGACATGAGCTTGGACATCGTGTCAATAAATTTGAACAATTTTTAGCAAAAATGCTTTTGCTTTCAAGTATGTACATGCACTTTTTTATTGAACACAATAAAGGGCACCACAAGCATGTTGCTACCAGCGCAGATCCTAGTACGGCCAAATACAATCAATCCGTATATGCATTCTGGCCACAAACTTTAATAGGTACTTATGCGAGTGCCTGGAAAATTGCCAATGAAGAATTAGTAAAGAAAGGTAAATCTTGGTTCAATATTGGAAATGAGATGTTGCTATTTCAAATGATCCAATTGGTATTTGTGCTAGGTATTTATTTGCTTTTTGGTGCACATGTTGCTTTGTATTTTTTAATGGCCGCCTTATTGGGCGTGCTTTTATTGGAAACCGTTAACTACATAGAACATTATGGCTTAACACGCAATGCTACTAGCGATGATCAGTATGAAAGAGTGCAACCACATCATAGCTGGAACAGCAATCATATCATAGGAAGATTAATGCTATTTGAATTAAGCAGGCATAGCGATCATCATTATTTGGCTTCAAGAAAATACCAAGTGCTCAGAAGTTTTGACAATGCACCACAAATGCCTACGGGCTATCCAGGTATGATCTTGCTTTCATTGGCACCGCCCATTTGGTTTAAAATAATGAACCAACAGATGAAAAAATATCAGTTAAAATAAAATGCTAGCCACCTATAGGTAACTAGCATTGTAGAATTATTGTATAAAACTTTACTGTTTCAATTTAATTACAAAGATACCAGTAGGAGAAATGTCTCCAGGTCTTAGATTGGATAAATCAATAAACACATCTTTGCCTTTTTGTTTCCAGTTGCATTTAACATTGGACCCTAAGATACTGGTAGTACTTCCTGCAGGCAATTGAACATCTTTAATCGTAATATTTTTTCTATAAGAAGGGAGAATGCAATAAAAATCATTTCCCTTCTTGGTAAAAAATGCTTCTATATAAGCAGAATCTTTTTTAGGTACCACTAAATTAGCCACTCTATATGCTGCCATAAAACTAGCATTGTTCTTGGGCGCTTTGATGCCCTCACTCCATTGTGCAGCTTGTCTCCAAGCAGTAGTGCCATAAATAGCTTCTCCATTAATGGCCAACCAATCGCCAATATCCGTAAGCCTTTGCTGCATAATCACAGGAATGGTTCCATCTGCATTGGGACCAATGTCCAATAAAAAATTACCCCCTCTTGAAACCAAATCATTCAACATCAAAACCAATTCATAACTAGATTTATAATCTTTCAATTGTTCATTTCTGTTGTAACCATAGGAAAGTCCTACGCCTTGACTTTCTTCCCAAATAATGCTTGCATCCATACCGCTTCCATATTCAGAAGTTGTATACATCGCGCCATGGTTTTTTTCTCTGGTATTGTTGCCCCATCTGTCATTCACCACCACATTGTCTTTTACAGGAGATTCATTAAAAAGCCAAGCCAACAATGCTGGACTTTGCCAAGCTGTATCTGAAATATCCCATTCGCCATCAGAAAAAATAATGGAAGGTTTGTATTTAGTTACCAAATCCTTGAACTGAGGAGTCATGTGTTTTTCTACATATTTCTTTTTGTCATGCAACCACATTGGATTAAACCATTCGTACAATGAATAATAATAACCCATTTTTAACCCTGCATTTCTTACTGAGTTGGATAAATCTCCTAACAAATCACGATGCGGTGTCCCTGTAACCGCATTCCAGGGTCTATTCCAATCCCTATCTGCTTCTGCGCTATTCCATAAAGTATACCCTTCATGGTGTTTTGAAGTAAGTACTACATATTTTGCGCCCGATTTTTTAAATAGATCTGCCCATTGATCTGGTTCAAACATTTCTGCTTTGAACATAGGCTCAAATTGTTGATACGCAAAACTGCTTCCGTAATTTTTATTGTGAAACGCTATAAAATCTTTTTGCTTTTCATACAATCTATACCAATACCACTCTGCATAACTGTAACCACTATTGGGCATGATGGGCGCATAAGCAGGAACTGCGTATAAACCCCAATGTATAAATATGCCAAATTTATCTTGATTGAACCACTCTGGAATTTTTCTTTTATTTAATGATTCCCAATTGGCCTCATATTTTTGCGCAAAAGAATTTCCAAGTAAACTAAAAGTTAAAAGGAGCAAGCAAAGTTTTTTCATAATGTATGTTGAGCAGTTAAAATAAGATATTATTAAAAATTATCGGCGTCACGGTAAGCTTTCATCAAGGCCAATTCGCCTTCTTTTCCAGTACCTATTTTACCATGCTCCATCCCTAATACGCCTTTGTAACCCTTACTATGTATGTGTTTAAAGATATTATGGTAATTCATTTCTCCAGTACCTGGCTCATTGCGACCAGGGTTGTCGCCAATTTGGAAATAACCAATTTCATTCCAACACTTGTCAATATTGTTAATCATATTGCCTTCGTTTTTTTGCATGTGGTACATGTCAAATAAAATTTTACAAGATGGATTATTGATGGCTTTGCAAATGGCATAAGTTTGGTCAGAACGACGTAAAAATAAATTAGGCGTATCACTTAAAGGTTCTAAGACCATTACTAAATTATGTTTTGCCAATACATCCGCTCCTGGTCTTAAACTTTCTATTACATTTCCTGTTTGAATATCTATAGGCAAACTTCTTTCAAAATTTCCTGGTACCACTGTAATCCAAGTAGCATTGGTTCTTTTAGCCACTTCCACCGCTTCATGACAAGATGCTACAAATTTATCCTTCCATTCCTGTGAACCAGTCGTTAAATTTATTTTATCATTACTAGAATAGTTTAATACAAAAACACCCATATGCATGCCTAATGCAGCAAGGGTATCTCCAATTTTTTGTTGCATTTCGGGGGTTCTGCCCATCATGCCATTGTCTTCAATGGCAGTGAATCCAATGCTATGGGCATATTTTATTTGATCGATAAAATTAGGCCCCGCCATATTTTCAAACATGCCATCATGAATACCATAATGTAATTTATAGGGCGTCGTATCTAGGGTAGTAGTTGCATTTGCGTTTTGTGCCAATAAACTACTACCTGCTAAAAGAGAACCGCCAACCAAAACATTTTGTTTTAAAAAATTTCTACGTTCCATGGTGTTGTATTTTTAATAACTTAAATTTAGGCATTCGTATCAATAAGAACAAGTTTGAAACCATTAGTTTACACAATTGCCCTATTTCTTTCATTGACACTATCTGTTCAAGGACAAAACAAGAAATATATTTTCACGGAAAATAAAATGGGCTCTCCATTTAACTTAATTTTTGTAGCCAATGATTCCTCTAAAGCCCGTTTAATCGCGAATGATTGTTTTAAATTAATTGATTCATTGGCTCAGATTTTTAGCGATTATGATACTACAAGCGAAGTAAACAAAATCAATGCCAATGCGGGTTTAAGGCCCAGTAAAATGAGCCCTGCTATGTTGGATTTAGTACTCAAATCTAAAGAAGCCTACCTCAAAAGTGAAGGCAGTTATGACATTACCATTGGCCCTTTAAGTTTACTTTGGCGAAAAGCTAGAAAGACAAAAACATTCCCAGTAGATTCGGCTATTCAAAACAGAAAGTCATTAGTGGGTTTTAAATTACTCAAAATTGAGAAGGAAAAGGGAACCATATACTTGCCCAAAAAAGGAATGCGGCTTGATTTTGGAGGTATTGCAAAAGGTTATATCGCACAATGGATTATCAATCATTTAAGAGATATAGGTATTCAAGAAGCTTTGGCCGATGCCGGGGGCGACATCTCTATGAGTGGAGCTCCATTAGATTCAAAAGGCTGGCTGGTAGGGGTGAATCTACCAGAGACTACGGATGATTTATTAGACCAAAAATTAGCCTTGTCGAATATTTCAGTGGCCACTTCGGGCGATGCTTATCAATACATCGAAAAAAATGGGGTCAAATACTCACATATCATCAACCCTAAAACTGGCTATGGGGTTATCTGGCTGCGCAATGTTACAGTGATTGCGCCCACTGGAGCCACTGCCGATTGGCTGGCCACCGCATGCAGTATTTTACCCTTGATGGAGGCAAAAAAAATAGCTTTGGAAAATCACGCCCAATTATTGATGGGCACCATCGAATTAGGAAAAATAAAATTTTACAGCACATTGGGATTTGAAAAATATTGGAAACCAATCAACACAAATTAGTAGCAAAAAACCAATAGCATTAAAATAAGTTTTATATTAATAGACTAAAAAGCGATTGTGAAAAAGAACGTTGTATTGGTAATGCTATTTTTTTGTTGTCTTTATTCTTCTAAAAATTTTGCACAACAAAATTTGGATCAAAATGATCCTGCAAGTTTTATAAGTTACAGCCAAAAAATTACTGGTAGTAATTTGTCTTTTAAAATGGTTCCTATTCCTGCAGGAAGCTTTACCATTGGTAGTGATCAAAAGGAAAAAGGTCATAATGCCGATGAGGGACCAAAAAAAGAAATAAAAATGGTTGCCTTTTGGATGGGTGCCTATGAAGTTACTAGAGATGAATTAGACGTTTTTTTGAAAGATGAAACCACTAGTATTAATAATAGTGTGGATGCCATTACAAGGCCCAGTCCACAATACGTAGATTTAAGTTGGGGTATGGGCAAAGCAGGAGGTTATCCAGCAAACAGTATGTCGCAAAGAACAGCAATTATGTTTTGCAAATGGTTGTATGAAAAAACAAAAGTATTTTATCGATTGCCTACCGAAGCTGAATGGGAATATGCATGTAAAGCAGGTACTAAGACAGCGTATTTTTTTGGTGATGATGAAAAAGATTTAGATAAGTATGCTTGGTATGAAAAAAATAGTGCAGATGCTTTTCATAAAGTGGGACAAAAATTACCTAACCCTTGGGGCTTGTATGATATTTTGGGAAATATAACAGAATGGACATTGGATCATTATGATTCTACAGCGTATGAAAAAATAGTCAATCAACAATGGAACATTGAACCCAATGATGCCAAATATCCCAAAACATTAAAGGGAGGAAGTTTTTTTGACCTTGCAAAAGATCTAAGATCGGCCAAAAGAATTCATTCCGATCCAATATGGAATCGACGTGATCCTCAAATACCCAGAAGCAAATGGTGGCTGACCGAAGCCATGCATGTAGGAATCAGACTGGTAAGGCCTTTACACACGCCTACCAAAGAAGAAATCAATCAATTTTTTAAATCCTATTTAAATTAATAAAATAAAAATTAACATTATGAACACACCATTTTCAGGAAAAACTTCAAGAAGAGAATTTGTAAAAGGAAGCAGTTTACTTGCAGGCGGCGTTCTGGCTACACCCTTATTGTCAAAAGCCAATTTCTTTTCAGGAGCAGATGATGTTATAAAAATTGCAGTCGTTGGTTGTGGAGGAAGAGGAACAGGTGCGGCCATGCAAGCCTTATCTAGTAAACAAAATGTAAAAATTGTTGCCATGGCCGATGCCTTCAAAGACAATTTGGACAATTGCCATAAATCTTTAACTGAAGAAATCAATAACAGTATTGGTTCATTGGCCAAAAGATTAGATGTGCCAGAAGAAAGAAGATTCACCGGATTTGACGCTTATCAAAAAGCGATAGCACTTGCCGATGTAGTCATACTCGCTACGCCCCCAGGTTTCAGACCCATCCATTTTGCGGAAGCCATTAAGCAAAACAAGCATGTATTTATGGAGAAGCCAGTAGCTACAGATCCAGCAGGCATTCAGAGTGTACTTGCCACCGCTGCTATTGCAAAACAAAAAAAATTAAATGTAGTGGTAGGTTTACAAAGACATTACCAAAATTCTTATCGTGAGTTGTATAAAAGAAAAGATTTAATTGGAGACATTACTTCTGCGCAAGCATGGTGGGACAACGATGGTGTTTGGGTAAGACCAAGAAAATACAACCAAACAGAAATGGAATACCAAATGCGCAATTGGTATTATTTTAATTGGTTGTGTGGCGATCATATCACCGAACAACATATCCATAATTTAGATGTGATCAATTGGTTCAAGGGCGGACATCCAGTCAAAGCGCAAGGTTTGGGCGGACGTCAGGTAAGAAAAGGAAAAGAACATGGAGAAATTTTTGATCACCATTTTGTTGAATTTGAATATGCAGATGGTTCCATCTTAAATAGTCAGTGTAGACATATTCCTGGCACCATGAGTAAAGTGGATGAATTGCTAGTGGGTACGAAGGGAAAGATATTTTGTGGCGCTGCCAACATTAAGGACCACAGTGGTAAGCTGATTTATCAGTACGATACTAAATTAGAGAACAATCCTTATCAAACAGAGCATGATGAATTGTTTGCTGCCATTGCCAAAGGTGAATACAAATTTGCCGATGCAGAAAACGGAGCAAGTAGTACCATGACTTCTATCTTAGGAAGAATGGCTACTTATACAGGGCAAGTGATTGAGTGGGATAAAGCCATTAATTCGGGAATAGACATTCATCCAAAAGTATACGATTGGAATGCAGAGCCACCTGTACTACCTAATGCAGATGGATACTATCCAATTGCCATACCTGGAGTGACTAAATACTTTTAGTATTAAAATTTTACAACCCCTCTAGATAAAACCCTGAGCATAAATTGCTCGGGGTTTTTTATTAAAACAATAATAAAAATGTTTTGTACTTAGTGGCCATCGATTTAATAAAATCGGTAAGCTTGTATTTGCTTAAGACTTCAGAAGAAGTGTCTGCAGCACCTTGCACTAAACCTACACAGCTTGGTTTTCCGCAATTGCAAACAAACTGCTGTGCCATGCGCCATTCTGTGGCAGGATAAAAAAAGCAAAGTTCATCACCAGCTTGAATAGCACTTACACATTCTAATTGCATGGTAGTGGTATTAAATAAAACATTGGGTTCGCAAGAATGATTGATGTATTGCAAATATTCTGGGAATAAATGAATGTGCTTGGTTTCGCTAATTTGAACTGTTAAATAATTAGGGGTATCTACAATTTTAGAAGCATCAAAAGTAGCAATCGTATCGCCCACCTTGAAAGCACTTGTTGCAAATAAAGATTTTTGTTGGTTCTCTTTGTTTTGCATTACTTCACTGTGTTCATGCTGACTAATTAAAATAAATAGCTCGTTTTTTTCTTGTGGCATAAAGGGGGTTTTAAAAAATTATTTATTAACTCTAGTAAATTTTTCGTTTCTGCCTAATAAAGAAAAGCCTATATAGCCTCTTATGTTTAGGATTTGCTTGTCTTCGCTTAACCACATTTTACTGCTATAGGTGGCGCCTCCTTCTGGGTCATATATTTTACCTTCTACCCACTGTGGTGCCTCCCAGGTAAAATCACTTAACATCACCATACCTTTCACTTCTCTATTTCTTAAACTTTTATCAGCATTGTAAATATCTTTTCTTTCTGTTTTCACCCAAACTAATTTACCATACAATTTATTATTTTGTATATAGGTTTCTACAATACCTTTTTTACTAGGTGAAAGCCATCTTCCTATAAAATCATTTTGAGCAAAAGCATTATTTGAAATCAATGCTATAAAAATAAAAAGACTAATTTTTTTGGTTAATTTTTTGATCATAGAACAGTGATACTTTTTATAGGTTTTGAATAGTTGCTTATTGAGGACATTAAATTAATACATATTTATATTAATCCTATAAAATTCAACATTAAAAATATCAATATATAATTAACATTAACTAGAAAACGAAGCATTGCCAACGCAAATGTTTGTGGTTAAGGGTTTAAAATAAAATGAGTGGCTATGTTTTCTAACTATTTCTTCTTAATCACTACCAAGGTAATATCATCAGGATTGTGTTGGCCTTGTAACCATTCATCTACAGAAGCCATCAATGTGTCAATCATACCTTGGGCAGTTTTTTTACCATTGCTTTCAATGAGCAGTCTTAATCTTTCATAATCATACATTTCCCCCGTTAAATTAGGCGCTTCTGGAAGCCCATCGGACAATTGAATGATGATATCTCCTGCATTAAAGCTCCTCGTAATGCTGTCAAAATGCTCTTCTCTTAAACCACCCAATGGAAGGCCCTGTATGAGTATCTCTTCCACCTTATTAGTGGCTGCCACATAATGGTATACTGGTGGCATGGCTGCAGAACTCAATTCAAATTCAGTAGGTTTAATTTGGACAATATTCAAACTCATTCTTAAAGTACCTAAATCTATATTCTTTACTACGTTGTTTAATTTATGCAAGATGGTATTAGCAGGCAAGGCGTCAATACCATTTAAACCCGCTTTAGTAACCGAAACCATCATACCCGAAGCCACACCATGTCCTGTGGCATCACCACATATTGAATACAAAGCCGTACCCTTGTGCTCAAAAAAATCATAATAATCTCCGCCGACTTCAGTTGAAGAACGAATAAAGCTAGCAATGTCTAAATTAGCAATTTGAGGTACTTTCTTAGGCAGCATGCTTAATTGTAAATCTCTTGCTGCTTGTAGTTCTTTATTCTTGCGGTCTTCTTCACGTTTACGTGCGCGTTCTTTTTGTGCACGCCTATTGTATAAAGTATAGCTTGTGAAACCAATTATAAAAAATAAACTAAAACCTATGATTAATTTTTTTCTTCTAGACTCTTCTTCTTCTTTTTGTTTTTGTCTAAGTTCTTCATTTAAAGTAATATTTTCAGCTTCATTCACTTTAGATTTATCAGACAATTCATCCTTTATAAGATTACTTACTTTTAAGTATTTAAAAGAGCTATCAATTTGATGATTTTCATCGTAAATTTTTGCTAATAATTCACTGGAGGATAAAACGCCTTCTGTAAAGGCAATTTTATTACTTAATTTAAAAGAAAGATTAGCATAATAAATAGCACTATCTATATGCCTTAATCCAAGATGTGCATTGGCAAAAACATTATAGGTTTGGGCAATGTCTTTATCAAAATTATTATCTACAATCTCATGAAAGCCTTCATATAAATAATCTAATGCTTTTTGGAATTCTTTTTTATTTACATAGGCATCTGAAATCACAAAATAAGGGAAACCCCATTTTTTTTCTTTTGGAAAAGTTCGATCTAATTCAATGGCTTGCTTAGAAAAACTTATGGAAGAATCATATTCTTTTATTTGCGCATACATTTGACCCAGCATGCCCACTGGTGTATACTTATAACCGTAATTGTAAGATATTGATAATGCTGTTTTAGCTTGTTCATCTAAAATAGTTTTTACTTTAGAATAACTCCCTAACCCTGCATAGCATTGAATGGTAATGCTTTCGATATTGTCTTTAATATCGCCTGTATAAGCATTAACTTCTTCCGTTTCTTTTTTTGCTAAATTCATATAATACAATGCAAGCGAGAAATTACTTTTCATCATCATATACAATTGTCCCATTGCAAAATGATTATAATATTGTAATTCTTTAAAATCATTCTTTGAGGTAAATTTTTCTATTTCTTTGCCATAATAAATAGAGCTATCCGCATTTTTAAAAAAATAGTACCCAGTTAATTTATATTGTAAATAAGCTTTGTTATCAGATTCAGGCAATTGATTGATGATATCAATACTGTCTTTAATATTAGTTTGAGAAGAAGGGTCTAAATTAAAATTGTATTTTTTCTCTTGTGAAAATCCTTGGTTAGACAGAAAAGTAAAAACCAATAAAATCAATACATATTTTTTCATAAGAATTCTTTTTAAAATTTATTTCTTTTTTGTTACCACCAATGTTATATCATCTGGGTTGCGTTTGCCCTGCATCCACTCATCCACCGATTTTATTAATACATCAATGATTTCTTGTGCAGATAAATGACATGAGTTTTGGATTAAACTACTTAATCTTTCATAATCGTACATTTCTCCAGCTAAGTTGGGCGCTTCTGGCAAACCATCAGATAATTGTACTAGTACATCTCCTACTTCAAATTTTCTGTTTTCTAAAACAAATTCCTCATCTCTTAAGCCACCCAATGGCAGGCCATTGTTCATGAACTCTTCTACTTGCTTGGTGGCAGCCTTGTATAAATAGATCGGCGGCATGGCGGCAGAACTTAAGAATACTTCATCACTAGTTATTTCTGCTATGTTTAAGCTCATTCTTAAAGTACCCAAATCAATACGTTTTACTACACCATTTAATCTTTGTAATATTTTATTAGGTTTTACTGGGCTAATGCCATTCAAACCTGCCTTGGTAACAGATACCATCATACCCGAAGTAACTCCATGGCCTGTGGCATCTCCACATACACTAAATATTACGCCGTCTGGTTGTGGGAAGAAATCATAATAGTCTCCGCCCACTTCTGTAGAAGATCTGATAAAGGTGGCGATATCTAAATCGGCTCTTTTAGGATTTTCTTTGGGCAGCATGCTTTGTTGCAAATCACGGGCAGCAGCGAGTTCATTGTTCTTGCGGTCTTCTTCTATTTGACGCAGGCGTTCTCTTTGCTTACGCTTTCCATTAAGATATACACCCACAACAACAAGAATTAAACCAATTGCGGTGATAATTAATTTCTTCTCTTGTGCTTGTTTTTGTTCCTCCAATTCTTTTGCTTTAGTTTCTTCTCCTAAAGCAATGTTTTGTGCTTCATTAATTTTTGATGAATTATACAACTGCTCACTTAATTGTTGAGATTTTTCTAAATACTTAAAAGCACTATCTTGTTTATTTTTAATTTTATACATTTGGTACAGAACCTTATACGCATTTAAAAGGCCTTCAGTAAAGGTGAATTTTTGTGAATAAGTAACTACTTGACTACCATAATAGATGGCTGAATCTACTTGATTCATTGCTGCATAAGTACTGGTTAAACCTGAAGTTGCTTCTAAATAGTCCTTATACAATGAACTTATAAAGGAAAGTGGTATAGATAATTTATAATTAATAATGGCGGAATCATATTTTTTCTGCGCTCGATAAATATCTCCTTGAACTACATAGGCACCACTCCATCTTTTTTCATAAGTTAATTTATCATTGTAATCAACTACCTGTTTATTATAATAATATGCAGTATCATATTGTTCTAAAATATAATAAATCTTAGCAAGGTTTCCGTCAGCAAAATTTGGATTAATCCTTTCTGATCTTGGCCATGCTTGCATTAAATATTTAAAGGCTAATTGGTTATTATGAAGATATGCGTAGCTAAATGCCAAATTATAATTTGAATAGAAAATCACAGTATCTGGAATATTATCAATTCTTTTTGAAACCTTCATCGATTCTGTTGCATAATGTAAACCAAGAGGATAATTACCAATGGTTTGATTATAAGTCATTGCAATATTTGCATACGCTCTAAACAAACCTTGATCATCATTATTAACTGTAGCTATTTGTTGAGCGATTTTAAAATATTTTATAGCTGTATCGCCATTTGCCCACATATATCTTTGTCCAACATTAATTAAAATATGGATTTTTTTTGTATTGTCATTGGTGTTTTTAACTGCTGCCAATGAGTCGGAAAGACTAAAGTTTAGGTTGGAATAATACTGTGCTTCAACATTATTCATTCCAAAAATAAAAATTCCTAGTACCAATAAATATTTTTTCATAGCAATCGTTTTATCGAAATTTTATAAAATTATTTTAATGCGTTTCTTTTGGAAGTTCTTCGGTGACAGTGGCCCTAGCGCTTAATCCATTCAATCCATATTTTAAAATAAGCGGAATGAATAATGGAACTAACCTTCCTATTGTTGGATTTACAAAAACTAAGCCCAATGAAATAAGAAATATCACTGGCACTACTAAAGTGAAGTAAAAACCTAATAATATTCTATCCTTTGATATCTTATGGGTTAACAAATCCAAATTATGATTACTTAAATAAAACCATAAAAGCGCATTCATAAAAGCAGTTAGGCAAATATTAATTACATATACGGCATAAGGCAAATGCAATTCTGTTTCTGAAGCATACTCTCCTAATAAACCTGAAGTAAAAGGAAGCAATACCACCGAAAATAAAAAAGATAAATTTAACCAAAGTAATCGACTGGTATACTTTTCTACGTATCCAAATATACGATGGTGGACCGACCAATAATAACCCACAATACAAAAACTAATTATAAAGCCTAGTAATTTCCAGGCCATTTGTTTTAAGGAGGCCCACAAAGCCGCATCCGTAGCATGTTCTAGGACCGGTACCTTAAATTCAATCACAAGTAAAGTAATGGCGATGGCAAATACCCCATCCGTAAAAAAAGAGATACGGTCTAATTGGAAATGCGTCTTGTTTGCACTATGTCCTGCTTGTGCCATTTTTTTTAATTTTAATTTGTTCTTGAATCATTTTTAATCTTTCTTGTTTTTTAGGCTCTCTACTATTTATTGAACGAGCAGTAAAATAATGATGTGCTCTTAAAAACTTATCTTGAATACTTAGCCATTCTAATTCAGTTAATTTTTTATTCAATTGTATTTCTTGCAATAATCGATTGCTATTTTCGATATAATCTTCTCTACCTAAGTAATCTAAATCGGCATCACAAATAATTTCTTCATATATATTTTTAGGGGATTGTGGAATTTTGGTAGCCAAAATCATCCCTGTTATTTTATTAATCTTTGCTTTGGGAAAATTTAAAGCCGTTAACACGGTAGTGGCATATTCAGCCCCTCTAGCCTCATGTCTGGTAGGCTCCCAGATATACCCAACATCATGTAACCATGCGGCGAGTTTAATGTCCTCTATTTCTGCTTTGGACATTTTTTCTTTTTTGGCTATTTTTTCAGCCTGTTCTACTACATCTCTGATATGGTGTATGGTATGATAAGTATAGTTGGTTGGTAAATGCGTAATTAAAAAGGCTTCAATTTTTTCAAAGGCTTGCTCGTAATGAAAGGCTGGTCTGTTGTATAATATTTCTTTAATTTCTATCGGCTTCGCTTTGCCTTTTACTTTAACTGGGCTTAATTTTTTCCCTTTAAACAACTTGTTGGCTTTTACTTGTTTCCAAACAGCATCAGAAACAATAATTTCATCTGATGCAGCTACAGAACATAAGCGAGAAGCCAAATTCACTGAATCTCCAATCACTGTAAAATTCATCTGTTGTCTAGAGCCAATATTACCGCTAATTACTTTACCTCTATTAATGCCAATACCAATGGTAATAGGAAGTTTAGAATTAATAATTCTTAATTGATTAAATTCAATCAATTTTTCCTGCATTTCAATGGCAGTAAGTACTGCATTTTCTGTGTCTTTATCTGTAGAATTAGGCGCCCCATAAATGACCATTAAGGCGTCGCCAATAATTTTGTCTAAAGTACCATTGTATTTAAAAATTATTTCAATCATTAAATTAAAATAATCATTTAAAGTTTCAACCACTTCAGTAGGTGACATTGTTTCAGACATAGAAGTAAATCCTCTGATGTCTGAAAATAAAATGGTGGCTTCTTGTTCTTGGCCACCTAAGTTTAACATCTCCTCATTTTCCAATAATTGATCTACGATTTGTTTGGAAACGTATTTTTTAAAAGTAGATTTTAATTTATCTAAGTTGGACAAATCTTCCATCGCTACCACCGAACCGATAGGTTCATTTAAATCATTCAACAAGGGGGATACAGAAATATTGACCGATGTTGATTTGCCATTACAATCAATTTGAATTTGTGTTTCTGAAATGGTTGTTAAAACCTCCTCGCATTTTGAAATTAATGCATTAATGATTTCATTGGATTCAAAAACATATTCGTAATGATTGCCAATCACCATTTCTTTTTCTAAGTTAATGATGGCGGTTGCAGCACGATTGACATGGCTTATCTCCCCCATTAAATTGGTAGTAAAAACGCCTGTCACAATGGATTGCATAATGTTATCATTGAAGGTTTTAGCTTCTTTGATATTTTCCATTAATTTGATATTGTTATAGGCTACCCCTGCCTGAGAAGCAATGGCAGAAAGCATATTGGTATCTGATTCATCAAAAGGAGAAATACCCGCTCTTGATTCCTTATCAAATAAAACGATTACACCTACCAGGTCCTTTTTATCTAACAAGGGTGCAATTAAACCATACGTGCAATTGGTTCTAGCTAAAAAATTATCATTGGAAATTTCAATGGCTAATGGCTTTCGATTTTGATTCACTTCATTAAAGAAGCCTTTCTTTTTATTAAAAATAATACCCTTCAATGCCTCTACGTCGATATTAAATTCGGCTTCGATTTGAAATAAGTCAGAATTGTAATTCTGCATTAAAATCAAACCTGAAGACGCATTTAAAACTGCACAGGATTTAATAAGTATTTCTTGTAATAAAATTGAAACATTTTCAAATGAGTTTAACTCATTGGTAATGTCTAACAATGTTTCTAATTCAAGGTACTTAAGCTGTAGTTCGTTTATATTAAACTGCTTATTCATTACAATGCGCCTACTGCTTCTTCTTCTGTAGCAAATACAGTTGAATATTTAGTAAGTCCCATGATATTAAAGGTTTTAGCTACAATCGGAGCTAAATTATAATAACCAATTTTACCATTTACTTCTTGTAATTTTTCGATGATTTCAATTAAGATAGAAACGCCAATACTATTAACCACCTTGGTGCCCGCCATATTAATTAAAAACTTATGCTGGCCACCTTTTATTTTTTCATAGCAAATTGCTGATATTGCTTCACCACCTTCGTTGTTTAAATAGCCATCGGTTTCGATGATGATTATTTGGTTTGCCTCTTTTGTGCTTTTGATAAATGAGCTCATTATTTTTTGTTTTAAATTTTAGTGTTTGATATTTTTCTTCATGGTCACAGTGGTACCATCGCTATTGGATTCAAATTCAACGGAGTCCATTAATTCTTGAATCAATTGCAATCCCCAACCTCTTTTACGTTCTTCTTTCCCCATCTTATTTTCAATCTTTGGGATTTCTACTTTTGTTTTATCAAAACCAATACCTTGATCTATTACTTTCATCACCAAAGAATCTTCTTCGATTAAAAAATGAATAAATACATTGCTATCTGTTTTTGAATGCTCAAAAGCATTAATACAAGCTTCTATTAAAGCCATACTAATTTCACCGCTTTGGTCATCGGTTAAGTGCATATGCCTAGCAATAACTTCGGCAGTTTGCGTTGCTATTAACTCCATATTCGGGAGAATTGGCAACTTGAGTTCTACTGTTGGTTTTTTCATATTGATTGTTTTTAAACTTTTATATTTTTTATTTATGTTTTATTACGACTAATGTAATATCATCTGGATTGTGTCTGCCTGCTAACCATAGATCCGCTTCTACCATTAATTGCTTGATAATTTCTTCGGCAGAAAAATTACCATAAGTTGAAATTAAATTCTGAAGTTTTAAATAATCAAACAATTCTCCTTCTAAATTAGGTGCTTCTGGTAATCCATCAGAAATAATGACCAAAATATCTCCTACATTAAAGCTTGTTATAGTTTGATCATAGTGAACATTGTTAAAGCTACCCAATGGAACACCTGACAATTGAATCTCCTCTGTGTTTTTTATATCTGCACGGAATATAAAGTAAGGCGGCATCCCTGCAGAACTCAAAGTAAGTTGATTACCCTTGATGTGTGCAATATTCAAACTCATTCTTAATATGCCTAAATCAACTTTTTTAACCACTCTATTTAATTCATGCAACATCTCTTTAGGCTCCATTTGAGGTAACCCAATTAGGCCTGCTTTAGTGATTGAAACCAGCATGCCACTCGGTGTTCCATGCCCAGTTGCATCTCCGCAAATAGCATAAAGTGACCCATCATTTTGTTCAAAGAAGTCATAATAATCACCCCCCACTTCTGTAGAAGTTCTTAAATATCCTGCTATGTCTAAATCTTCAATAACGGGTAAGGTCTTAGGCAATAATCTTTCTTGCAAATCTTTGGCAGCTGCTAACTCAGAATTTTTACGTTCATTTTCGGCTTGTATTAAAGATTTTTTTGCTTGAAATTTACCAAATTGAATAAAGCAAAATAATAATGTTAAAAGATATAAGCCATAAGCCCAAATAGTTTTATACCACGGTGGGTTTATTTTAAATTCTAAAACACCTTGTTTTGATATCTCACCACTTGCATCTTTAGCTCTTACATGAAAAGTGTAATTACCTTCTTTTAAGTTGGTGTATTCTTTTTTATAATCAGAAACAAATGAACTCCAAGTACTGTCTTGTCCTTCCAACCAATAACTAAAAGTTGTTTTAGTTTCATTTCCAAAAACCGGATAAGCAACTTCAAATCTTAAATTATTTTTACTAAAGGGTAACGTACCTGGGGACAATGGAATTTTATTATCATTGGCAAAAACTCCTCTAATTAATGCGCTATATATTTCATGTTTTGATTGAATGGACAATTCAGGAAAGAAACGGTATAATTTATCATCTTGCGATCCAATCCATAACACTTCATTTTCACTAACACCTTCTGCAAAAATTCCATAACTTAATTCCCCAAGTTCAACTTTATAAAAAGGATATTGTTTTAAACTAAAGCCACTACTAGGATTATATTGTGTTTTATAAATTCCATGATCACTAACCACCCAACCATTTTTTGAACTGGAATTATAGGAATAACCCCATTTAGTAATGTTTTCAAATTTTTGTTTGTTAATCCCGGTATATTTTAATGTATTTTTTGTTAAGTCAATTGAATAAAAATTGTTAGCTGAATCATAGGCTAAATAATATTTATCATTAAATAATTGAAACCTTAAAAGGCTTTTTACTTTATTGGATTTATCACTTTCAAGCTTAATAAATTCTCCTTGGCCTGTTTGATCATATTTGTATAAAAAATTTCCATTAGTAATGGTTGATATGGCAATAGTTCCGGGCTCAAGTTCAATAAGGTCAATACAAGAAACATTATTTTTAGACTGGATAGCTATTTGGTTCCAATTGCCATTTTTATATTGATGCAACAATAAACCATAAGCATAGTTTGAAGTAAATAATAAATTAGGATTCAATTTTGATCTAATTGAAGTAAGTGAGCGATAGATATTACTTACTACTTTAGTTGTTTGGTTTTTTGTTGTTTTAATAGAATAATTATTGGTCGTAATCACTTGGTCATCAAAAGGAATCATGTCATACACAGCATCGTTGATTCCTTTTCTTTCAAATTTAGTTACGTCCTCAACTTTAGTTTTCGGCTTAAATTCAAACAGATCCACTCCTGTTGATGCAAATAATTTGCCATTGTATCTATGAATTCCTCCAACTGCGCCATGCAATCCATTGGTGGTTGAAAAATAAGTTAAAGTAGTATCAAAACTAACTTTAAAAACCTCGCTACTTACGCCCCAAACATCTCCTGTTCTGTCTTGTGTATAGCTAGAAATATGATTGTACTTTAATCCATTATCAGTATTTAAAACAGTTTGTATTTGTAAATTTTGATCGAAAAAAACCAACCCTAAATCGCTAGTCATTGGAATCATACCATTTGTTAAAACCAAATTTCCATGATACACTTTTCCTTTAATTGCATATTCATCTAATTTTTTCGAATCTGCTTTAACCAAGCTATTATCTTTTTTTAAATACCAAGCTCCGATATTTCTTGAAACTAACAATTGATCTCCATTGTTTAATAAATAATTGGCGTCAATTCTGTTTTGGGCAAAAGAATCTTTGGTACTTTCAATTAAATTAAATTTCCCATTTTCAAATTTAAAAAAGCCTTTTCCCCACACTCTTATATTAATTCCATCAGGTGTTTCTTGTAAAGTGTGTGTGATGTTATCAAAACTAATAATATTAATTAATTTTTTATACTTATACACATAAACTGCTTTTTCAGATTGTATTAGTACGGTATCTTTGTGAATGGCAAGCCCCCAAACATTTGTCTTTGGTCTTTTTTCTAATGGAAGTTCATCTGACAAAGAAATATAAATACTTTCACCATATTCATTTTTTTCAATGTACCCAAAGTTCATTTGACTGATAGTGGCATACATGGTATTTTTTGAATCAATCACAATTTCTCTTGTCAAGCCAGTTTTGGGTATCCCGTGAACATCTAAAACCCTTTTAACACTTTGACCATCATATATTAAAACTCCTTTACCTGAATTGCTAATATAAATTAAACCATCTTTGTCTTGAATAACGCCCCAGTTATTGTCTTCTGCATTTAAAAAGGAGCGACTATAATTATTGACAAAAAAGTTACCTGTTTCAATTTTATGATCTTGTGCATTTACTTGAAAAGAAAATAGTAAGCAGCTAGAAATCATTCCAACAAAAAGAAAAAATCCTAAAGACTTAGTAACTTGTCTAATAAACTTTATTTTATTGACCATAATCATTTTTTTATACCCAATTTTTATTAGTTAATTTTCACTTGTCTAATATATGAAATTTAATCATGATACCCTTTGGATTAGGCCAATTATATTATAAAATCACTTCCTCTTTAAAATGAAAAAAAGGTACCAAGTACTTACCGTTTTGTCTATTCTATCTATGATAACTTTTCTAGATAGGATATCCTTGTCCTCGGCAAGTGCTAGTATTATGGAAGAATTGCAACTTTCCACTGTGCAGTGGGGTTGGATTCTAGGTATGTTTACCATTGCCTACGCGGCTTTTGAAATACCTACTGGCTGGTTGGGTGATAAGATGGGAGGCAAGAAGGTATTAATAAGAGTGGTTATATGGTGGTCGGTTTTTACCATACTCACCGGATTCTCTACTGGTTTTATTATGTTATTAGTGGTTCGTTTCTTATTTGGCATGGGCGAAGCGGGTGCTTATCCTAATACCTCAATTGTACTTGCAAAATATTTCCCTGTTTTGGAAAGAGGTCGTGCACAAGCCACAATTTGGGGCGCTTCTCGTTTAGGTGCGGCCCTCACTCCCTTTATTGTATTGCCTATTCAACAAAAATACAATTGGCAAACTTCGTTTTATGTATTGGGTGCCATTGGTGTGGTTTGGACTTTGTTCTGGATTTTTTGGCATAAAGAAGAACCATCTGAATGCAAGAATATTTCAAAAGATGAATTAGCACATATAATAGCTACTCGAGATTTACCTGTACATAAAGAAGATGCCATTAAAATTTCTGTATGGAGCGCATTTAAATCAAGCAATCTTTGGTTTTTATTGGGCATGTATGTTTGTTATGCAGTGGGCGCTTATTTTTTTCAAAGTTGGTTTCATACTTATTTAGAAAAGGGAAGACATATTGCCAAAGACCAACTTATTTGGGCAAGCTCTATTCCCTATTTATTAGCCGCCATTGGTTGCTTTACCGGTGGTTGGTTAAGTGACAAAGCCTGTGTACGCTTCGGCAAAAAATGGGGAAGACGCATTGTGCCCATGGTAGGATTATCAGTGGCAGGCCTCTGTATTATTGGTGCTGCGCTAGTAGCAGATAATTTAACAGCCATTATTGCACTTGGCATTGGGATGGCCTTTATGGACCTGACTGCTCCTGTAGCCTGGGCCGTAGCGATGGACATGGGTGGAGATAAAAGTGGTACTATTTCAGGCTCTATGAATAGTGCTGGTTTAACAGGGGCTTATTTAAGCACTGTCTTTTTTGGTTATATGGCCAGTACTTATGGATATTATTTACCAGTACTTTATATAGGTATTATTGTTTTTATAGGTGCATTTGTATGGTTGAAAATTGATGCAAGTCAAAAAATTCAGTTTACTAAAATTGATGGGTCTAATGCCCATTAGCTAAGGTTAATTGTTTGTTACCTTATATAAAAATTTCACCAAAATATTTTGAAACCAACAAGATTCAATAACTTGTTCTGCTTAAATTTTTTACAGTATGAAAAAATATATATTATTCATCAACTTATTATTTGTTGGAGTTTTCAGTCATGCACAGGAAACAAAAATAGAAATACAAAACACCATTAAATTGCCCAACGGTTGGTCATTGAGTCCGGCAGGAAAAAGTTTACCATTAGGTGACTTGCCCTTAAATATGGCAGTGTCTGCTTCAAAAAAATACATGGCTGTAACCAATAATGGACAAGGCAAACAAAGCATTCAATTAATTAATCTCCCTAGCAATAAAATACTTGACAATATACAGGTTGATAAATCTTGGCTAGGCATTGCATTTACCAAAGATGAAAAAACTTTATACGCATCAGGCGGTAATGACAATTGGATTTTAAAATATGCCATCAAAAATGAAAAATTAATTTTAGTAGATTCTATCAAATTAGGTGAAAAGTGGCCCAATAAAATTTCTCCAGCAGGACTATGTATCAATGACCAAAAAAATATTTTATACGTTGTTACTAAAGACGACAGTAGTTTGTATGAAATAAATTTAGCCAATAAAAAAATTATTAAAAAAACTTTACTGCCTGCTGAGGCTTATACATGTGCTTTGTCTACTGATCAATCAGAATTATACATCAGCATTTGGGGCGCAGAAAAATTAGTGATCTACAATACCAGCCAACAAAAAATTACGCATCAAATTGCAACGGGCACCCATCCCAACGATTTTACTATTTCAAAAAATGGACATTTAATTTATGTGGCCAATGGGGAAGACAATAGCGTCTCTGTAATCGATATTAAAAATAAAAAAGTCATTGAAACCCTTAACAGTGCACTGTATCCGGAGGCCCCCACTGGCTCAGCCACCAACGGCATTGCCTTAAGTGAGGATGAGAAAACATTGTACATTGCCAATGCCGACAACAATTGTTTGGCTGTTTTTGATGTAAGTAAAAAAGGGGCTTCTATCTCCAAAGGTTTTATACCAGTGGGATGGTATCCTACCTGTGTGAAAGTAATTGGAAATAAAATATATGTGACCAATGGCAAAGGTTTTTCCTCCTACCCTAATCCATTGGGACCTGATCCTTATAAAAAAAATGCACAGTTAAGTGTACAAAAAGGATTATTGAACTCTATTAAAGATGTTCAATATATAGGCGGATTAATGAAAGGTACTTTAAGTATAATCAATATACCGAGTGACAAACAATTAAGTTTATACGCACAAGCAGTGTATCAAAATACACCTTATAATAAAAAAAATGAACTATTGTCACAGGCAGAAAAAGGTTCGGTGATTCCACAAAAAGTGGGAGATCCTTCTGCCATCAAACATGTTTTTTATATTGTCAAAGAAAATAGAACCTATGATCAAGTTTTAGGTGATGTAAAAGAAGGCAATGGGGATGAAAGCTTGTGTTTATTTGGTGAAAAATATACACCCAACTTACATGCACTAGCCAAAGAATTTGTTTTGTTAGATAATTTTTACGTGGATGGAGAAGTAAGTGCGGATGGACACAATTGGTCATTAGGTGCTTATGCCAACGATTATTTGGAAAAAAATTGGGTGAGCAATTATAGCGATCGTGGAGGAAATTATGACGCAGAAGGTACACGTGCCATTGCGAATAATAAAAACGGATTTATTTGGGACTTCGCAAAAAGAGCAGGCGTATCCTATAGAACTTATGGAGAATTTGCAGATGATTACAAACCTAATTTGCCTGTTTTAAAAAATCATTTTTGTCCTTATTATACGAGTTGGGATCAAACGGTAAGAGACACCACAAGAGTGGGTCAATGGAAGCGTGATTTTGATTCTTTATTGGCCATTAATGCAGTCCCGCAATTGAATACGTTAAGAATCATCAATGACCATACCGAAGGCATGCGATTGGGTAGGCCCTCTCCTTATGCACATGTGGCAGACAACGATTTAGCAGTGGGTATGTTGGTAGATTATTTAAGCAAGAGCCCCATTTGGAACGAATCGGTTGTTTTTGTGGTAGAAGATGATGCACAAGATGGTCCAGATCATGTGGATGCACATCGAAGCCCTGCCTTTATTGCAGGTGGATTTGTAAAACGCAATTTTGTTGATCATACGATGTACTCCACCAGTTCAATTTTAAGAACCATGGAGTTAATATTGGGTATGCCCCCCATGAGCCAATACGATGCAGCAGCCACGCCACTTTGGAGATGTTTTGATAAAACACCAAATGCTAAAGGCTTCACCGCTAAACCATTACAATTTGACATCAACGAAAAAAATACATCCCATACTGTGATGCAAAGAAAAAGTGAGCGTTTAAATTTCAAAAAAGAAGACAGCAACAATGACCATGAATTCACTGAAATCTTATGGAAGGGTTTAAAAGGGGAAAATGCAGTGGTCCCAGCACCCAAAAGAGCCGCATTCATTAAAACAAGTAGCAAAACAGGGGCAGATGAGTAGAAATTAACAAAAAATAATAGGTTCTATTTATACATAAAAGGGGATTTCTCATAAAAGAGAAGCCCCTTTTTTTATTAAAAAAGTTATCTTAGGGAAAGCTTTCTAAAACCATCCCTTATGAAAAGAAGTTCCTTTATAAAAAAAACGGTTATTTCTACTGCAGGATTATTCATTACTAAAAATTTAATACGTCCTATGCAAGGTCAAGTATATGGTCAAAATGGTATGACCTATCAACTAAATACCAACTGGGGCAATTTGAATCCCGACCAAACACCGGTGAACGATTGTCATGAAATGATACAAGATGGAAAAGGTAGAATTCTATTATTGACCAACGAAACAAAAAACAACGTCATTGTATATAATAAGAGTGGCCGTTTAATAGAAAGTTGGGGCAATGAATTTCCGGGCGCACATGGATTAACAGTGCAGCACAATGGAAAAGAAGATTTCTTATTCATTACCGATACCAATCGACATCAGGTTTACAAAACAACCATCACTGGTAAAATATTATTAACCATTGATCCACCCGCCGATGTTCTAGCCTATGAAAAAAAAGAAGCCTTCGTGCCCACTGAAACCACAGTGTTAGCGAATGGAGATTTTTATATAGCAGATGGGTATGGCGCACAACATATTTTACATTATGATGAAAGAGGTAAATTAAAAAATGTTTTTGGAGGAAGAGGAGCAGGCGATGAACATTTAGACAACGCACATGGTATTTGTGTAGATTATAGAAATAAAAAAACCACCTTAATTATTACCGACCGCACCAGGAATGCATTCAAACGTTTTTCCATGGACGGAAAATTATTAGAAGTCATTCACTTGCCTGGAGCCTGTGTTTGCAGACCTGTGATTAAAGGAGATTATTTATATGCTGCAGTATTGCGCTCTCCTAATTTGGATACAGTAAACTCAGGATTTGTAACCATCTTAGACAAAGACAATAAAGTAGTTTCTAATTTAGGAGGATCAGCGCCAGTGTATGAAAATGATGTGTTACAACCTATGTCACAAAAAGAAAAAATATTCATTCATCCACATGATGTTTGCGTAGATGATGAAGGCAGCATTTATGTGGCACAATGGGCATCAGGAAAAGTATATCCATATAAATTTACCAAAGTATAACAGGTTTCACTTGGATTGATTCTTATTACAAATTGGCTATGAAAAAATATATCTTATTAGGCATTGTACTTATTGTTGTTGGCTTGTGTTTTGGTATCATCAAATATACCAATGCAAAACAAGCAGCTTCCAATACTTTGGTTTCCTACAATAGAGACATTCGTCCCTTATTATCCGATAAATGTTTTTCTTGTCATGGACCCGATGTATCCAAAGTAAAAGCTGGATTGCGTCTAGATTTACCCGCAAGTGCTTTTGGTGAATTAGAAAAAAACAAAGGGCATTATGCAATTGTTCCTGGGCAACCCGATAAAAGTGAATTGATGAAGCGCATTGCTTCCAATGACCCTGCCATCATGATGCCACTTCCAGAAAGTCATTTGACAAGATTGAGCACAGATGAAATTAAATTATTTAAAAAATGGATTGAACAAGGTGCTAAATATGAAAAGCATTGGGCCTTTGTTGCACCAGTAAAAGTAAAACTGCCCGAAGTAGCACATAGCAGTTGGGTTAAAAATGAAATTGATCCTTTCATTTTACAAAAAATGGAACAAAAAGGATTCAGCCCCAATGAACCCGCTACGCGAGAAACTTTAATTAAAAGAGCCTATGCGGATATTCTTGGTATTGCACCCAATTTTGAAGAATTAAATAAATGGACGAGTGCAAACAGTGAAAATTGGTATGCAGATTTGATTGACCAATTGTTGAAAAAACCAGCTTATGGTGAAAAGATGGCTTTGCTTTGGATGGACCTAGCGCGTTATGCAGATTCTTATGGTTTTCAGGATGACAATATTCGTTCACAATGGCCTTGGAGAGATTGGGTGATCAATGCATTCAATACCAATTTGCCTTATGATCAATTTTTAACCCAACAAATTGCGGGTGACTTAATGCCTAATGCAACCAAATCAAATATTTTAGCCACTGCATTTTTTAGAAACCACAAATACACCGAAGAAGGAGGTGTGATTGAAGAAGAATACAGAGTTTCTTATAATATTGATAAAACAAGAACCTATGGAAAAGCCATTTTAGGTGTGACTATTGAATGTGCACAATGTCATGATCACAAATACGATCCATTTTCCAATAAAGATTATTATCAATTGTATGCCTTCTTTAATATGAGTAAAGAAAAAGGGTATGAAGGTGATGTAAGTGTATCAACACCTGCAAAAACACCCAAATTATTTATCACCGCAGAGGAGAAAAAATCTTTACTCAATTATATCAATCACCCCGATACCAATAAATTAGAAGTGTCTGTAATGGGCGATTGGAAAATTGGAGACACGGTAAAAGCAAGACCAACTTATATTTTAAGCAGGGGCAGTTATGATGCACCCACCACAATCGAAGTAAAACCTACTGCTTTGGAATCCATCCTTCCTTTTGATACCTTAAAATACGAACGCAATAGATTGGGGTTGGCCAAATGGACAGTAGAAAGAAAAAATCCATTGACTGCAAGAGTGTTTGTAAATTTTATTTGGCAAGAAATATTTGGAAAAGGGATTGTTAAAACATCTAGCGATTATGGTTTACAAGGGGAGTTGCCTACGCATCCAGAATTATTAGATTGGTTGGCAGTTGATTTCATGGAACATCATTGGGATGTAAAATATTTAATAAAGAAAATACTCACCAGTGGCACTTACCAACAATCTAGTGTGGTGAGTAAAAAACAAATGGAACAGGATCCTGAAAATGTTTATTATAGTAGATCCCCCCGCTTGCGCTTTAAGGCAGAAATCGTAAGAGACTGGGTGTTAAGCACCAGTGGCTTGTTAAATACAACCATCGGCGGGCCCAGTGTTAAACCATATCAACCAAAAGGGGTATGGGAAAGTACTACATCTGGTAGAGGTGTATTGGCCACTTACAAACAAGAACATGGTGCGGCTATTTACAGAAGAGGCTTGTATACTTTTATTAAATTAACGGCCCCTCCTCCAAGCATGATGGTATTTGATGCCAGCAACAGAGATCAATGCGAAGCCAAAAGAGCCAGCACCAATACTCCTTTGCAAGCTTTAACCATGTTGAACGATCCAGCCGTATTAGAAGCTTCTAGAGTGCTCGCCGAAAATATTTCCTTAACAACTAATAGCATCGAAGATAAGATTGAACAAGCTTTTGAAACCATTATGATTAGAAAGCCTACGCGATTTGAAAAAAATAAATTAATCGCATATTGTGAAAATCAAGTCAATTTTTTTAATACCAATGCGATGCAGTTAAAAAATACATTGGAAGTAGGCGAATATGCACATCCTGTCAAAAAATACAATGCTTCAGAAACTGCTGCATTGATGAAAACCATTTTGATACTTTATAATTTAGAAGAAACCATTACAAAATCCTAAAATATTGCTATGAATGAATTTTTAGAACATGGCTTGAATCAAAACCGAAGAAAATTTTTATCTAAATTAAGTTTAGGTATTGGGGGATTGGCATTGGGTTCTTTAATGGTGCCTGGATTATTTGATGCAAGCAGCGAGGAAGAATTGTTTACCAATGTATTGCCACATTTTGCACCAAAAGCAAAACGTATTATTTATTTGTTTCAAAATGGAGCACCTTCTCAATTAGATTTATTTGATTACAAACCCTTATTGCAAAAAATGCAAGGCGCTGAATTGCCTGCTAGCATTCGCATGGGACAAAGATTGACCGGCATGACGGCCAATCAAGCAAAATTCCCTTTGGCTGGTTCGAAATTTAATTTTGCTCAATATGGAAGCAATGGTGCTTGGTTTAGTGAAACCCTTCCGCATATGGCAAGTATTGCCGATGATTTTTGTATGGTGAAAACAATGTATACCGAAGCCATCAATCACGATCCAGCACTTACTTTTTTTCAAACAGGTTCGCAAGTAGGCAATCGTCCAAGTATGGGTTCTTGGATAAGTTATGGATTAGGTAGTGAGAATAAAAACTTACCTGCATTTTGTGTATTGCTAAGTAAAGGAAAAGGCAACGGCCAGGGCGTATATTCCAAATTATGGAACAATGGATTTTTAGACTCAATTCATCAAGGCGTTCAATTTAGTAGTGGAGAAGAGCCAGTAAAATATTTAACCGATCCTGAATTTATAAAACGTGGCGACAAGCGCGTCATGTTAGATGAAATTGCTGAGTTGAATCAGGAGTCTTATAAAAAAATTGGAGATCCCGAAATTGTTACCAAGATTCAACAATATGAATTGGCCTACCGCATGCAAATGGCGGTTCCAGAAATTACTTCATTGCAAAACGAACCAGAGTCTATTGTAAAAATGTATGGACCAGAATGTTTGATCCCAGGTACTTATGCAGCCAATTGTTTATTGGCAAGAAAGCTTTCTGAAAACGGCGTTCGCTTTGTACAATTGTACCATCAAGGCTGGGATACACATGGAAATTTACCTAAAGAATTAGAAGGTCAATGTAAAGATGTAGATCAATCTTCTGCTGCATTGATTAAAGATTTAAAACAAAGAGGTTTATTGGATGAAACCTTAGTAATATGGGGTGGTGAATTTGGAAGAACCAATTATTGCCAAGGGGCATTGACCAAAGATAATTATGGAAGAGACCATCATCCAAAATGTTTTACCATACTGATGGCAGGGGGTGGTGTGAAGCCTGGTGTTTATGGAGAAACAGATGATTTTGGATACAATATTAATTCCTTACCAGTACACGTACATGATTTTCAAGCCACCGTTATGCATTTAATGGGTATTGATCACGAACGCTTCACTTTCAAACATCAAGGTAGACGCTATCGATTAACAGATGTATCTGGTAAAGTGATCAATGAAATTATTAGTTAGGCATGCACATCCATAAATTAAATAAATGGGGCGAGAGCTTGCTGTGGTTATTGAATCCGCTATTAATTGTTTTAGCATTCTTTAATGATGTAACAAAATTTTCAAATACCATTCAATGGTTGGGAAAACTACATCCCTTGTTTTTACATTTCCCAATTGTTTTAGGTATTGCTATTGTGGTCTATTTATTATTTTTTCAAGAAAAGAAATTAGACCCTAGTACTGAAAAATTATTATTCACTGGAAATGCACTACTTGCCAGTTTGGTAGCTTTATTTGGATTGTTTTTATCCAAACAAGATGCATATGATACCCATCTACTTACTATACATAAATGGGGTGGCGTTGCCATTGCCGTATTCGGTTGGAGTTTTATTTACATCCATTCAAGTAGTCTTCAATTTAAAAGAGTGCTTGGCCTTGTGTATTTAATCGTCTTACTTATTTTTACGCATAAGGGTGCTCAATTAACCCATGGGGAAGATGTATTGTCCTTCCCAAAGCCAAAACCAGTAAAGGTTGCAGAAAATAATAATGCAGACAGTACCCTAACAGTATATGAAAAAGCCATTGCTCCCATCTTTGAACAAAAATGTATTGGTTGCCATGGTCCTGAAAAAATAAAAGGCAATTTACAATTAACTAGCCCTGAACTCATTATTAAAGGAGGCAAAGCGGGTAACTTATTAAATAGCTTAAATAACAAAGAAGCTTTATTGTTACAAAGAATTCATTTGCCCAATGCAGATGAAGAGCATATGCCTCCCGATGGCAAAATACAATTGACATTAGAAGAACTTAATTTATTGAATAGATGGGTAAAAGCAGGCGGTGATTTTAAGAAAAAAATAAAAGAAATGGCCAAGACGGATAGCTTAGCCCTCCTAGCCATTGCTTACAAAGCTCCTAAAAAAGGGGAAGACAATAGCAAAGGCAATGCCCCTGATTTAAAAGAGTACAATAGCAGTTATTGCACCGTTAACTATTCTTATTATGGATCTGATGAAATTTTTGTTGATTTTTTTCAAGGATCATTTTACAAAACCGCTTCATTAAAAAAATTAGAAGCCATTAAAGCTAAAATTGCAAGTTTAAACATGCAGGCCATGCCACTCACCAAGGAAGACATTGCCATTATAAGTGGTTTCACCAACCTAAGAAAATTAAACTTAAACTATACTAAACTAAACTTAAACGATTTAACACCTTTGAAAAGTTTGGTAAAATTAAAAAACATTTCTATTTGCGGAATAGATCTAAATCCAATTAGTTTGTCATCCTTTATGGACAAAGCTCCATTTACCGAAGTGCATATTTGGAACAATAAAACCAATGAAAAAGAATATGCTGGTTTGGTGGCCAATAATAAAAAAACAAAAATAATTATTGGCGATAATTTAGATGATCAAATTTTAAAAATTAACAGCCCCGTTATTGAACAGGATTCGGGCATTATCGTAAATCATTTAGATATTTCTTTAAAACATTCTATGAAAGGCGCTGTGATTAGGTATACGACAGATGGAACTGAACCAGACAGCATTAATAGTCCTATTTATACAAAGAAGTTTCAACTTACAAAATACAGCACTTTAAAAATTAAAGCATTCAAACCTGGATGGCTTGCGAGCGATATTATCCAAAAAACATTTTATAAATCTGAGATTCATCCAGATTCTATTTATTTTTTAACCCCACCTGATAAAAAATATCCAGGAAATAATGGGGCAAGAACTTTAATTGATTATGAATTAGGTGAACAAAATTTTTCAAACGGGAAATGGATAGCTTATAGAGATACCACAATGAAGTTTGTTATTAATTTTAAACAAGCCACTACATTGCATCAGGCACATTTTAATGCTTTTGTAGACAATGGTGCTTATATTTTCCCAATTCTTTCAATCAAAATTGAAGGTAGCAATGATGGTAAGTCTTTCAAATATTTAAACGAAGCTACATTTCCTTCTTTAGAAAAAACAGATATGGTAAGAGAAAACAAATCTTTTAGTTGTGCATTCCCAGATAAAGCTGCCTACAAATATTATCGTTTTACTTTATTAAATTTGAAAAAATTGCCCAAATGGCATCCTGGTAAAGGAACCCATGCATGGATATTTATAGATGAACTCTTTTTAGATTAGGCCTTTGCTAACTTCTCTTTTATTCAATTACAAACCAATTGTATCCATCAGCAGGAATGGTCAAAGTAAAATCAATCGTGTAATCTCTATTCAAAGTATATTTTTGAACCAGTCCTTTAGCATCTACAATACGCGCTTCCTTGGTAAGTCCAGTATAATAAAGCGGTAAGGAAATGGTTCTGTTGATGGGCTTTTTGGTTGGATTAAAAAATAACATCAACCCTTTTTCTTTTAGTTGTGGATTTACATGCATCCATCCATCCCAGTCTCTCCCGTCTGCCCTCCGCAAAGGAATCATATCTGAATTTAATATGTTTCTGTATTTTTTATACCAGTTAATGGTTTTGGTTACCATGGCTTTGGTCGTTTCCGTATCAAACAACCGAGGCCCTCGGTAACAGGCTTGTACACCTGCTCCATAATATTGCATCATCAGTTGTTCATAATCATTGAGGTGTTCACTCAATGGCTCTAGCACTGCCTCATCGCCACCGCCTTGGTATTTGGTTAATGGAACAAAACCCCAAGCCATCGATGGAATTTTTTCAAGCGTACCATCGTGAATGTTTTGACGATTGATAATTTTTTGTTGTGGTCTAGGTAAAGAAAAATTGACTTCACGATAGCCTAACCCAATTTTATGCGTACCATCTAAAAAATACCAGTCGGGCGCATTGATGTAAACACCTCTTTCATTTAACCAATGATATAATTCTTTTTGAATCTCCATTTGCTTCCACTGGGAATCATCATAGCCCTTGTGCCCAGGATGGGATGTAGAAGCGCATACATCTCCTGGATAAGGTCCATCATTTTCCCAAATATCAAAATTGGTTTGCGTAAAGAAATATTTTATTTTATCTCTATACCCTAAGCCCCATTTACTTCCAAAGCAAGGCGCATTGCCAAAAAAAGCACCGCCTGGTTTCCCAGTTTTAATGTCAACTACATCATCTTCATCACTAATTCGTCTACTACTAAACAAAGAATAACCACCCAATAGTATTTTATGTTGATGCGCATAGTCAGCTAAAATTTTCCATTTTTTAATATTCACTGCGCTACTGTCCTCCATATTTAAATGACTTCCAAAACTTAAAATTACTGCTTCATAGCCTGTAGCCACACATTGGTCAATGGCATTTTTAACTTCTTGGTCGTTCTTACTAACCAAGTGCATGAAAATCGGATTCTGTGTGGTCCATGGCGCAATAGTACGATACATTTTTTTTAAGATTAGGCCTCTTCTTTGTCTATCGTAGCTGTCCATCAATAGCTCATTGGTTCTTACCGATTTGAAAACCTCATTCGGCGCTAATTCAATGCCAGGGGCTTTCTCAGTATATATTTCAAGTAAGCAAGGCGTTTCAAAATTATAATTTACTTGAGAGGTATAGCTAGAATCTGTCTTCCAATGGGTGGTTTGATCACTGATATCATAACGCATGGCATTGTTAAATGCATAATTGGTTTCAAAATAAATACCATGTTGTTTTTTCATTTCTTCGGGCTTACCCACTACCGCACTTTCTTCTTCTACCAAACCCAAAACCTCATTCACTACTCGGTTAATTTTTATAGAACTAAGTGAATTATTTTCAATTGAAATCCATTTGGTGATTAAAGGAAGTCTATCATACAATTCATAATGCACTTTGATAAGTATGTTTTTTAAATCTGGTAATTGGGAAACAAATTCAAAAGCTACAGACTGCCCTGTTGCTTGTTGGCTATTGGTTAACCAAGTATTGGCTTTCCAATGAATAAAGGGTTCAATGGGGCTAATGGTATATTTAGTGAAAATAAAATCAGCGTCGTTTTGATATAGATTTTTTTCTACTTCGAGATTCAAATAAGCCTTTTCTTTTTGACCGTGTAAGCCTCCTACATTATAATTATGATTATTGATGACAAGTTTCGCTTCAGGCTCGATACTTCTAATAAGCTCTTGTCCATTGGTTAAATTGGTGTATTGAATACAAGCCAGGTTTGGACCTAATAAAAATATTCGTTTTGATAAGCCATTGTTAAGTATCAATGTCTTACCATCTTGATAAATCATTGCCTTTTCTTTATTGGGTGCGATAAGCCAATCTTGCTTTTGAGCAAATAGCTTATTTGGAATTTCACTGGATGCAAAAAGTACTATGGCCAATAAAAAACGATGCGTTTTTTTCATATACTAAATTAATTGTTTGCCTATGATTGGAATCAGCAATTATGAAAAGAAATTTACGAAATAAATCATAGCTTTGACTATGAAATATCCTATTTATTATTTTAGAAAAGCTTGCTTTACTTTTTTACTATTTCTTGGCCTAATTTCATGTGGAAAAAAACAGGAATCTGTATTCCCAGTAGAGGAAAAAATCACTTCCTCTGTATATGCATCAGGTACCATCAAGAGTGTTTCTCAGTATGAAGTTTATTCAAAAGTAAATGGCATTATTGATCAAATTTTAGTCAAAGAAGGTGCGCTAGTAAAAAATGGTCAAGCTATCTATAAATTATCCAATAAGACACAAGAATTGAATTTTGAAAATGCGAAATTATTGGCCAATTATTCTTCCGAAAATGCCAATCATGAAAAATTAAATCAGGCACAAACAGAAATGGAAGTTGCCAAGTTAAAATTAGACAATGACCTTTCTTTATTAGAACGTCAAAAAAAACTATGGGCAGGAGAAATTGGAACCAAAAACGAAGTAGAACAAAGAGAGTTGGCTTATAAAAATTCAATGGCCTTGTTCAATGCAAGCAAATTAAAATTGAATGATTTAAAAAAGCAAATCGAATTTCAATCCAAGCAAACCGAAAAAAGTGCAGCCATTTCTTCTACTTCAATGAATGATTATATAGTAAAAAGTGAAATAGCAGGAAGAGTGTACAGTTTGTCCAAAGAAAAAGGGGAAATGATCAATACGCAATCCCCTGTGGCCATTATAGGGGATGCCAATAAATTTTATATTGAATTACAAGTAGATGAATATGATATTTCAAAATTAAAAAAAGGACAAAAAACAATTGTTGCTATGGATAGCTATAAAGGACAAACTTTTGAGGCCATCATAGAAAAAATTTATCCGCTGATGAATGATAAAACAAAATCATTTAAAGTAGATGCTTTGTTTACATCACAGCCTGCAAATTTATTCCCCAACTTAAGTGCACAAGCCAATATTGTAATTGAAGTAAAAGAAAAAGTATTGACCATTCCACGTGCTTATTTAATAGACAATGAATTCGTATACTTGGCAAATAAAGAAAAACGAAAAGTGAAAACAGGCTTAATGGATTATGAGAAAGCAGAAATTGTATCGGGCTTAACTAGTAAAGATGCCATTGTAAAATCCATTCAATGAGCACCAAGCTACTCTTAAATATTGCTAAATCTTTATTACTGGCAAGATGGAAGCAAACGCTTGTAGCAGCCGTGGGTGTTACTTTTAGCATTACTATGTTCATTACATTATTAAGTTTTATGTCGGGCTTAAACGATTTATTGGATGGATTAATTCTTAATCGTACAGCACATGTAAGAATATACAATGACATCAAACCCAATGCCAATCAACCTATTAATGGTAATGCACAATTTAAAGATGCACATAATTTTATAGGTTCTATAAAAGCAGACGCAAGCAGACAGGCCATCTACAATAGCGGCGCAATCATGGAATCCTTAAAAAAAGACAATCGTGTATTGGGGCTTTCTCCCAAATTAACGGCACAAGTATTTTTTAATGATGGTACCATAGATATTACAGGAAGTATTTTTGGTATTAATCCAACGGAAGAAAGTAAATTGTATCATTTTGATGAATATGTGACCACTGGGAATTCTGCCGATTTAGATAAGGTAAACAATGGCATCATATTGGGAAAAGGCTTGGCTGACAAATTATTGGTAGGAATTGGAGATGCAGTACAAGTAACTACTTCCAAGGGAGATCGATTTCAATTAAAAATGGTGGGCACTTTTCAATCAGGCATCAAAGAATTTGACAACATTCAATGTTATGCATCACTTAATACAGTACAAAAAATATTGTCCGTACCTAAAGATTACATCACCAGCATACAAGTAAAATTAAAAGACATTACACTTGCCCCTGCGGTTGCCAAAGAATATGAACAACTATTTCAAACAGATGCCGAAGACATTCAAACGGCCAACTCTCAATTTGAAACGGGTAGCTCTATTCGTACTTTAATTTCATATGCAGTTGGTATTACATTATTGATTGTAGCAGGTTTTGGCATTTACAATATCCTCAACATGATGATATTTGAAAAAATGGATTCCATTGCTATTTTGAAAGCCACTGGATTCTCTGGCAATGATGTAAAAAAGATTTTTATTTATATCGCCATCTCTATTGGAATTTTTGGAGGTATGCTTGGTCTCTTATTTGGGTTTGGACTTTCGGCCACCATCGATCAAATTCCATTCAATACAGCATCGCTACCAACAGTTAAAACTTATCCTATCAATTACAATCCAAGATTTTATATGATAGGTATTGTGTTTTCATTAATTACCACTTACCTAGCAGGTTGGTTTCCCGCCCGCAAAGCAAGTAAAATTGATCCAGTAGTGATTATTAGAGGAAAAT
>Ga0194047_10000113_pt1 | contig 56419 bp, 71 predicted proteins | sample JunL225m_MetaG_2_FD_160070 | JGI IMG/M metagenome (GOLD analysis project Ga0194047, IMG submission 160070) | Anoxic zone freshwater microbial communities from boreal shield lake in IISD Experimental Lakes Area, Ontario, Canada - Jun2016-L221-5m | ecosystem: Environmental > Aquatic > Freshwater... | reverse complement strand
TCCCGTTGATGAAGGAACTGCACCGCGTCTGCAAGAATGGCGCTCTCTTGGATATCGTAGTGCCTCACCACTTCCACGATAACTTCTACGGTGATCCAACGCACAAGCGTCCAATCACTGTGAGTGGGATGTACCTATTCTCAAAGAAGCATTGCGAAGAGCACAAGGAAGCCTATGGCTCCAGTTCAGGCATGGCTTTGAAGTACGGCATCGACTTTGACATGGAATGGTACGACTTTGAGTACGACCCGTTCTACCAGAACATGGTAGACATGATGAAGCAAAAGACCGAGAACGGCACTATGACGCACGACGAGCAGTTCATGTTCCGTCGTTTGATGCGTGAAGCCAACAACGTCGCTTTGCACACAATGATTAAGATGAGGGCTGTCAAATGAAGATACTAATCATGGGTTTGCCCGGCTCAGGCAAGACAACTCTGGCCACGGCTTTGGCTAGGGAGCTTATGTGCGTCCACTTCAATGCTGACGAGATACGCAAAGAGATCAACAAAGACTTGGGGTTCAGCATAGCCGACAGGTTAGAGCAAGCCAGACGTATGGGCGTGTTGTGCGACATAGCATCTAGATACGGTGCTTATGTGATTGCTGACTTTGTATGCCCTACGCCAGAGACAAGAGAGGCGTTTGCACCTGACTTTGTTGTATGGGTAGACCGCATCAAAGAGGGTCGGTTTGAAGATACAAACAAGTTATTTGTACCCCCAGAAAATTACAATGTTCGGGTCAATGGCACGTTTAGTATGCAGTACTACGCAGAAGAAGTTGCCAAGATGATGAAGCTCTCAAAAGAGAGTTGGCTAATGCGTGAGATTTGTTTGGCATAAAAGGAATAACATGAAATTGCAATTATCAGTTGAACTAGTAAACCAGATCCTTGGCTATCTTGGAACACGCCCCTATCAAGAGGTGTTCCAAATGATTGAGACTATTCAGACCGAAGCCAAGAATCAACCCCCAGTTGAACTGGACGAAAAGCCCAAAGATGAGTGACATAGAGAAAGATTTCGCAGTCCACGAAGCCATATGCTCGGAGAGATATCGAGTCATCTCTGATCGATTGGAGAGTGGCAAAGATCGTATGCAACGTATTGAGTACATCTTGTATGCGGTGATCTTGGCTGTGTTGTTTGGCCCAGGCGTTGCCGCTGATTTTGTTAAGAAGCTTTTAGGCATCTAGATATGGATCCGTTTTCAGTCTCCTTCTCCTCGCTCAAAGTGCAGTCTCAGCCATTAAAACAGGGTGCGACATGTTGCACCAAGGTCGCATGGAGATCGAAGGGGCTAAGAAGACTGTTGAGCAAGCTATTGGTGACGTCAAAGCCATCAAGGGTGTATGGGACTGGTTCGTTGGTCTGTTCACAACCAAGCCCACCTCCGATGCCCCCAAGCCTGTGGCGCAAAAGAAAGTCGCCAAAGCCCAACAGTCCTATGAAGAGCTTGAGTTCAAACTTGTTAGTGAGATCGGGGCAAATCTTGGAGTGCTCTTTGACACTCAGCAAACAATCTCGAACCACTACCATGAACTAGAAGAACAATCGAAGAACCAGTACAGCCCAGAGCAAAACAACAGCAAAAAGGCTATAGAGCGGGCGCTGATTGAGTTGCAGTTAGAGAAGTTGATGGATCAGGTGCGAGAGGCAATGGTTTACGCACCGATGGAGTTGAAAGACTTGTATAGCCGATTCCTAAAGATGCACGCTCAGATTGAACGTGAACAGGAGTGGGCAAGGGCAGAGCAGATTCGTAGGGCTAGGCTGGCAAGATGGCGCAAGGAGCAAGATGAGATTAGGTTCATTGAGTTAACAAGTGGGGTAGTTGCCGTGGTATTTATATCTTCATTCTTTGGGTGGATCATGTGGGAACTACAAAACTTGTCTGGTGGATACTGATAGGAGTAGCGATATGCGTAATTGTGGGAGTAACCTCGATGGCATACGTAGAAACCCTATATATGAGGGCGCAGCTTAAGCAAGAGATCAAAGAATTGCGGAAACTTAAACGGGAACTAAAGGAGTCTAAATGAATGAGTTACTCAATCTTCTCAAGGGTGTCGCACCCACGCTGGCAACTGCTGTGGCTGGCCCTTTGGGTGGCGCTGCTATTACCGCTTTGGCTAATAAGTTTGGTGTTTCTGATTCCGTTGATGCTGTGGCTAAAGCTATTGCGGGTGATCCACAAGCTGCCCAAAAACTAGCAGAGATGGAACTGGAATACTACAAGATAGAGCAAAACAACCTCACAGAGCGCCTAAAAGCAGATATGGGTTCCGACTCTTGGTTGTCCAAGAACATCCGCCCAATGGTGCTTATATTCCTCCTACTTGCGTATACAGGCTTTGCTATTGCTAGTATGTTTGACTATGAGACTAGGGGTAACTACGTAGAGTTACTAGGAAACTGGGGCATGGTGGTAATGTCGTTCTACTTCGGTGGTCGGACTATGGAAAAGATTACAGAAAAAGTGGGTAAGAAATGATATTAAACCAAGGAAAACTGGCTGGTGGTTTGGTAGACGAACTGCTTGAAGTTGTACACAAGTACGATGAAACTCTGTACATGGCAACAGTTATTGGTGCTTTGGAATTGGTTAAGCAACAACTAATCCAAGATAGCATTGAGGATGAAGACGAATGAACCTCAGTGAACACTTTACCCTCGATGAAGCCACGTATAGCGAGACAGCTATACGGATGAACATCAACAACCAGCCCGACGAACGCCAACTAGCAAATATGAAGGCGGCTGCTGGGCATTTGGAGGAGGTTCGCAATGTCACAGGCGCTCTTCGTGTTAATTCTTGGCTACGCTTGCCCGATGTTAATGTGGCTGTTGGTGGCTCTAAAGTATCCAGTCACATGGACGGGTGGGCTATTGACTGCTCTTCTACTACTCACGCTCCTTATGAGCTATGTCAGATTGTTTTAAAAGCTGGTATTAAGTTTGATCAGATGATTCACGAGTATGGGCGATGGATGCACATATCGTTTGCCCCTGAGATGCGTCAACAGGAATTGACAATCTTCAAGCCAGAAGGCAAGTACAAGGTTGGAATTTTCACTGAGGCAGAGTATCATACAAGGTAATTAAAGTCCAAAAAAGGCACACATGGCTACAGTAAATCCATCATGGGTAATGACATACGACTCACTGACGAGTACTGTGCTTCAGTACCTTGAGCGTAGCGACCCTGCCGTGGTTGCCGCCATTCCCACATTTATCACTTTGTGTGAATTTGAAATTGCGCAAGAGATCAAGACTTTAGGTCAATTGACGGTAGCCAATTCAACTGTCACCCCAAATGAGCCAACATTGGCCAAACCCGCCCGTTGGCGCAAAACGGTATCTATGAGCATCAACAATGGCTCTAGCATGCAACCTGTTTTTTTGCGCAAGTTTGAGTATCTAAAGAACTATTGGCCAAATGTCACTCAAACTGGTACGCCTCTTTTCTATGCAGACACCGACTATGAGCATTGGTATCTAGCACCAACACCAGATCAAGCGTACACCTTTGAGGTGTTGTACTACGAGCGTATAGCGCCTCTCAGTTCAACTAACCAAACCAATTGGCTTACCCAGTATGCGCCCAACGCGATGCTATACGGAACCTTGTTGCAAGCTATGCCGTTTTTAAAGAACGATGCGCGTGCAATTTTTCAGCAGAAATATACTGAAGCAATTACCGCACTGAAGACAGAAGATGTCGCCCGTGTTGGTGATCGTTCAGCCATAGCCGTGGACTCCTAATCATGACAACATATACCAATCCCTATACTGGCCAGACGATTAACCCATCTCAAGTGGGTTATGAGTACATTGCTTTAACGGCAGATACTGAATTACAGTGGCCAATCAATGGAAACACATCTGATGTTGTAGCTAACATCATTGAGGTTTCAGCATCGACTACTGGTCTAGAACTGATAATGCCACCCGCGACCCAAGTCTCGGATGGTCAAAGTGCATTGATCCGTAACGTAGGTTCTAACCCTTTTACGGTAGTTAAGAACACCAATTTAGCGACTATTGTTTCCGTTCCTTCTGGAGTTGCTGAGTACATTTATGTAACCAATAACACTACGATATACGGTAGTTGGTCAACGGTAACTTTTGGAACTGGAACGTCTGCGGCTAATTCGGCAGACCTTGCTGGATATGGCCTAACTGCGATCAGCACCACGCTCAATCAGTCCTATAACTTAACAAGCATCTTCTCTACCTACACATTGACTAGCGCTGATAGAGCGCAATTTTTGGTATGGCAAAGCGGTGCGGGTAGGATGAATTTGCCTTCTTCGGCAAGCGTTGGAAATAATTGGTTTGCCATCATTCGTAATAATGGCACGGGCATTTTGACTGTTTACCCTGCGGGTAGCGACACGATTGATAGCAACTCCCAAGCACAATTGCAATTGTCAGAGTCGTTTGTAATCGTTTCAAACGGTTCAAATGGATACAACACATATGGCTATGGACAGTCTGCCACGTTTGTATTTACACAGTTAAACAAAGTGGTAACTGGTGGTACGGTTACTTTAAGCGTGGTTGAAGCTTCTAGTTTGATTCAAGAATACTCAGGTACATTGACATCAAACTGTACTGTGATTCTTCCCCCTACGGTTCAACTGTACTCTTTGCAAAACAAGACAACAGGCTCGTTCACGTTGACGTTTAAAACAACTTCAATAGGAGCTACAACAGTTGTTTTGCCACAAGGTCAAACGGTTATTGCTATTTGTGATGGAACGAACGTATACAACGCTCAGACATCAACATCAAGCACTATTACTGCGTTGACTTTGGGTAATGGGTCTGCGGCGGCTCCATCTTTATCATTTAGTGGAGATGCAACTACGGGCTTGTATTTAGCGGCCAGTGGGCAACTAGGTTTCTCTGCATCAGGTTCAAATGGGATGACACTGACTTCAAGCGGACTAGCGGTTCCTAATGGTATTTCTGGGGGAACGTTCCCATGACGGCAAAAGTTGTTGCCTTACAGATCAAGCCTGGCATCCAACGGGATGGCACACTATTTAATGCTCCTACTTATGTAGACGGACAGTGGTGTCGTTTCCAAAATGGTTTACCTCGCAAGATGGGGGGTTACCGTGGCATCTTTTTAAATGCTTCTGGAATCTCTCGTGGCATGACTATGAGTTCAAACAATGGATTGAACTATGTTGTTTCAGGAACTAATAACAAACTTCAACAATGGTTGACTGACAACGATGACGGTATTGGATCTGGTCCAACTGACTATACGTTGACTGGGTTTACAGCAAACAACAACAACTTATGGCAATTTGATATTGGATACGACTCAACTGGTGGTGGTATCAGTAACTTGGTTGCACACCCTGGCCAAAACCTAAGCGCTATTGATAGCACAGTAAACACTAGACCTTTGTATGGTGCGTTTACAGGTACATCACTAAGCCCAGTTGGTGTATTCACAAATTCTGTAATAACAACAAATGGTCTGACAGCACTTACGTTATCCACAACTTCTGGACGCATTGGGGCTGGTCAAACGGTTACAGGAACAGGAATCCCATCTAACACAACGGTTGTATCTAGTGCTAGTGACTTTCCAAACTTAGCTTCTGTTGCAGTGACTGGAACTTCAGGTCAATGTTCTTGCACCATTACATCTGGTTTGTTTGTTGGCCAAACAGTAACTGTTGGTGGCACGTTGACTGGTTCTGCTACGGGTATCGTCTCTGGCATTACTTACTACATCATTGCTACCAACAACTCTACAACGTTCACTTTGTCATTGACATCTGGTGGTAGTGCAATTGCCACGACTGCGGGCACAACCACTGGTTTAGTGTTTACTTTGGGTACGTATCAGAAGGTCACGCTTTCTAATGCGGCAACCGCCACATCATCGGCAGTCACTTTAACGTTTGACAATAACATTGCAGTCTCTGGTGGCGTAGTGATGCTTCATCCATACCTATTTGTGTACGGTAATGATGGGTTGATACAGAACAGTTCTGCGGGTGACTTTAGCAATTGGGTCGCCGCGGATGCAAACGCCAACAACGTCTCTACGGGTAAGGTAGTCAAAGGTCTGCCCTTGCGTGGCGGTACGACGTCGCCTGCTGGCCTGTTCTGGACATTAGATTCCGTAGTACGGGTCACTTATGCACCATCAACAGTAGGTGGCATTAACTACTATTGGAAATATGACTTGATCACCAGTCAGAGTTCTATCATGTCATCACAGTGCGTGATTGAGTATGACGGTATCTTTTACTGGGCTGGCGTAGACAGATTCTTGATGTACAACGGTGTTGTGCAAGAAGTACCAAATACACAGAATATGAATTGGTTCTTTGATAACTTGAACTATGTTCAACGTCAAAAGGTGTGGGTTACTAAGATTCCTCGTTGGGGTGAGATTTGGTTCTTCTACCCACGCGGAGATTCATTAGAGTGCAATGATGCTGTTGTGTACAACGTGCGTGAGAAGACTTGGTACGACGCAGGCCAATCGCCTGGCGCGTATCGCTCTGCGGGCACCTTCTCTGAGGTCTTCCGTCAACCAATTTGGGCGGGCAACGAAGTAAACAATGTTGGTACTTATACCTTGTGGCAACACGAGACAGGCACTAACCAAATCTATTTGAACTTTGTAGACGCTATAGATTCTTACTTTGAGACGCCTGCTCTTGGCGCCTATACGGGTCTAGTGGGAGCAAGCCAACAACCGGGCGACAACCTATGGACTCGATGCGAAAGAGTTGAACCTGACTTTGTTCAGTCTGAGCAAATGTATATGGTTGTGACAGGTAAAGGCTATGCAGACGATGTAGATAGACCGTCAGACCCATATTACTTTGATCCCGACACCTTGAAGGTAGACATGCGTGAGCAAAGACGTGAGATGCGTATACGCTTTGGATCAAACACATTTAATGGCAATTACTTTATGGGTAAAGTACTTCTGAGTCTTGATACAGGCGATGTACGCGGAACGGGCAACCCATAATGGTTACATATGATCAAAGAGGCATGACATGGGATCAGTGGAATAAGCTGACTGAAGAACTGTTCGCCCAACAACAACTTGGCAATGTTCCAGAAGAGCGTTGGAGAGATTGGGTGGATGGTTTGATTGGTGTTGGGTATTTCCAAAACTCAGGCGTGGCCGATCATCGTGGTTTTAATACTTGGCAAGAGTGGGCAGACCATTTGCTTGGCACAATGTCAATTAATTATTTGGTGTAAATATGGCATATACAGAAGATCAAGTATCGCAATGGCTAGCATCCAATCCGACGGCAGGAATTGATGAACTTACCACAGCGCTTGCAAATGGATTGCCGCCACTTGCACAACCATCGCCACCACCCCCTCAGTATGAAAGTGCGCCACAAAGAGACATAGTTGAAACTAATCGTGAGACTTCTAATGGAACTGCTCCTATATTTAAAACAGCGGCTGAGGTCTATCAGAGCGTATTAGGTCGTGCTCCAGAAAATAAAGAAGTTGAAAAAGCATGGGATGATTACTTTGGCGGAAATGTTGACGTATCAAAATTGCAAGGATTTTTGCGTGCCGCGACTCCTGAATTGCAATCTACTGGTTACAAACCAGCAACCGAAGGTTTTAATGCCAGTGCATATATGGCGGCAAACAAAGATGTTGCCGATGCTTACGCTGTTGATAATTATGGTTTAACCCCTGAGCAATTTGCCGCAGAGCATTACCAAATTTTTGGGGCTAAAGAAGGTCGTCAGGCTGACCCAAGTGCTCAATACGACAAGATAGTTAAAGATACCTATGCTACTGAGATGGGACTTGATCCAAATACTATTGACGCCAATAACGAAGGTCTTAAATATTGGAAAAATCAGTTAGTAACTGGCGCTGTCAACCCCAAAGACTTTAATAGCGTATTTGAAAATGCCGCTCGTGATTATGTAAAAAGTCACCCAAGTGATGTGGCCTCAACATACTTTCAAAATTATCAATTAGGTCAGCAAAAAGACACAATAAAGTCAACTTTTTCAGATATTTTAAAAGATAAAAGCGTTTCGTTAGATGAAGCAAACACCATACAAGCTTATGAAGATAAGTACAACTTTACGCCAGAACAAATTGCATCGGTTACAGGATACAGTGTTGATGCAATAAAAGAAATATTAAATTCTAAACAATCAATTATTAAAAATGTTGTTAAGTCAAACGTAAGTAATCCATTGGGGTTGTCTGACTTTGCTACGCAGAACGGTCTTACCGCTAAGCAATTAGCTGATGCTTCTGGCGGTGCATACACTGAAGCACAAGTACAAGCTAATTTAGACTTGGCAAAGACGTTCCAAGGAAGACTTCAATTAGCTAGCCCTGATGCGTATAACCAGATTAAAGGTCTTACGCAATATACGGCCAATGAAAACTTTGGCGGAAAAACTCAAGACTATCAAGTTCAACTGTTTACGCCTTTAGATATAACAAAGACTGGTATACCAACACAGTTGGAATTTACGCCTGTTGTTACAAAAACAGCGTATAACGAAGATGGAAATCCATATACATATCAGTCAGGTGGTGCCCCAAAAACATCTGGTGTAGAAATGAATGAAGATGGAACTTTTTCATCTAATAAACCTACGTATGTAAATGGTGTACCTGTGTTTGCTCAGTATGACACCAACGGAAAAGTTGTAAGTTACTCAGGTGATCCTCGTGTTGTTACTTGGCTAGATGGTGGTCATTATGTATACGGAAGTTGGGATGCACAAGGTAATGCAAAACCCAAACAAGTAGCAACAAGCGGTGGTGGTTTTATTAAGAACATGGCTAGTGATATAGCCAGTAGTTTAAAAGATCTTGGGCCTGCTTGGACTGTTGCAAAGTTGTTCAACCCAGAGTTGGCTTTGGTTGATGTTGCAACGGATATAGGGCAAGGTAAGTTTAATCTTGGTACTGCCGTAAATGCTGTATCTGGCTATGGAGGGTTGCAAACTGCTTCTGCCACAGACATGCTTAACCCAAGCAGTGCAAACTATGTCAACACAATAGATCAAGGTTACAACGTTGCACAGGTTCCCAATATAAATGTTTCTAACCCAGTTACGGGCGCTTTAGCAAATGCATCAACAGCTAAGTTGGTTGCATCTTCTTTAGTGGCGATAGACGCGGCAGACAAAGGAAACTATGCCCCAATATTAAACGTGGTTGCCAATGTATCGGGTGCTAACAAGATGCCAGAGGTGGCAATTGCGGCTAATACGCTAGCGGCGGTTGATGCAATCAACAAAAACAGCCCAGGTGCTTTAATGACAGCGGCGGGTAACCTTGTTAATAGCCCAGATTTAAAAGTTGCTGGCGCGGCGACAAAGTTCATTCAAGCATACAACTCAGGCAATCAAGCGGCGATTACTACGTCAGGTGCAGAGCTTTTTTCATCTATTAATGCAAATGTGCCAGGCGCATCAACCACGTTAAAGAATCTTGTAAGTGACGCAACATCTGCAATTAACCCAACAACAACTACTACAGCGCCACTATCAACAGGTAGCACCATTACCTATGACAAAGATGGAAACCCGACGTCTACTCCTTCTGGAACAAACGTATCTAGTACAGCGCCATTGAGTGACCTTACTTTAGCTTCTAATAACAGTGGCGTAGTGTCTGACGCAGGAAATGGTCTTGGCGGAACTACACCCACATTGCCACAAGTGCGTGGTCTTTCTCTCCAAGAAGGATCTAAAGCAACAAAAAATGAAGATGGGTCTTATTCTGTTGAGTGGACTAATCCAAATAACCCAGACGATAAACGTGGGTATGAATTAAGTTTTGATGAAAATGGTTTGCCTACTTATTCAATGAGTAATTTAAGCCAAGAGTCAGGAGCAACTGGAGGTAGTTCTGTTTTAACTACCACAAAGATGCCTCAATTTGACCCTAATGTTGATCCAAAAGAAGGCGGTGGTCTTGGTTCTCCAACTAAAGTAAAACCAGTTTCTTCTACAGAAAATCCAGATGGTACCGTTACTCAAGTAATGAGCGATGGAAAAACACGCATAGTTGATGGAAATACTGGAAAAGTTATATCAGATTCATCTTCAGGTAATGACATAACAGTTGGCCCACTTACTAGCAGTGGTGGCACTACTGGTGGTAATAGTGGTGCAATTACAGGAGGACTTTCTGGTGTTTCAGGTGGTACAGGAACTGGTGGTACGGGAACTGGCGGAACTGGTACAGGTGGTACGGGAACTGGTGGAGTTGATACTGGTAGCGTTTCAGTTACCACGCCATTGACATCAGTAATAACACCACCCACAACTACAGTTACTACACCTATAACAACGACTACATCACCATTAACGTCTGTAACGACTAACACTTCGTATGTACCGCCTAAAGAAATAACACAGACTGCACCGTTGTCATTGACAAGTACAGAAGTTCCTACTTTGGAAAGCGATCCAAGAGGTCTAACTAGCAAAAACAAGAAAGACAAAAAGATTCTTAAAGAGCTAGAGATGTTATTTGGGACGTTGACGCCTGAGTTGGTATCTGCACTACAAGATCGTGGTATTTACGTTCCACAAGAGCTAGCAATGAAAGACGAGTCAGCTAAAGAAGCGCCTAAAGAAACGCCCAAAGAAGCGCCTAAAGAAGAAACTGCTAAAAAAACTTCTAAAAATGAAGAAGAAACGCCAAAAGAAATTCTTGATAACAAAGCTTTGGAAACAAAATTTGTTGCTACGGGTGGAACAGTAAATTCAAATATTGATACTATGAACTCGATTCTTTCGTCGAGTACGCCCAAGGCAAGCGGAGCAAATTTAATTTCCGCGGCGCCTCTGTTAGATATTCCATCTCGTCTTGGAGCTTTGAAACAAATTCGTGCAAGTATTACAGGTCATGCTATAGGTGGCTTGGCTCGTGGTAGCTTGCCACAAAAGTATGCTGAGGCTACACCAGAAGGTCATAAGCCTGAGTTCATCACTGGACTGACGGGGTACTACGCATCAGGCAAAGGAACTGGCCAAAGCGACGATATTGACGCCATGCTCCACGATGGAGACTATGTGGCAGACGCGGACTTGGTGGCCGCTCTCGGAGACGGTTCAAGCAAAGCTGGCGCAGAAGCTTTGGAGAAGTTCCGTCGTCAAGTTCCGCATCAACATTCTGTAGGCGGTCAACCCGTGCCCGCAAAGATCGCGGACGGAGAGTACGTGTTTCCATCTTCATTTGTCACAGCCATAGGAAAGGGTGACAATAAAGAAGGTGCAAGGATACTAGACAAGATGCGCGAAGCGATAAGAGCACACAAAAGATCGGCTCCCACTAGTAAAATACCCCCAAAGGCAAAATCTCCTCTTGACTATCTCAAGATGGTGAAAGGTTAAAACATGGCAAATCTTTTACAGTCATCGCAAACACAAGCGACCACGACCCCCAGTTATTACACTGACTACCTAAGCAATATTGCCAAACAAGGCACTGCGCAGATAGATCCAACAACGGGTGCTCAATACGTTGGTGCTCAACCATTACAGACTTCGGCCTTTGGAGAAGCTGATGTGGGTACGTCAGCGTATCAACCAACGCTTGCAACGGCTGGTGATACGTTGAACATGGCGGGAGCTTCTTCATCTCCACTGTCTGCGGCCAACCCATACTTGACATCGGCAATGACCAATCCATCGGTCGCCGCTCAAGGGTACATGAGTCCATACATCACGTCTGTGGTGAATGCGCTAGGTGAAACTGGTCAAAGAAACATTGCACAGAACTTGGCCCCAGGCGCTGTTGCGGGAGCAGTTGGCGGTGGTCAGTTTGGCTCCAAGCGTGGTGCTGAGGTGCTTGGACAGACTCTGAGTAACGCTAACCGTGACATCTTGAACAAGCAAGCAGAACTTATGAATACTGGTTACAACACAGCGTTGCAATCAGCAATTCAACAGAACCAGATTGCAAACACTGCGGGCTCCACTGCCGCAAACGCGGCAACTTCGGGTCAACAAAACTTAACAACTTTGGGTGGCGCTCAGTCTAGCCTTGCAGGTCAAAATCAAGCCTTAGAGCTTGCTCGTTTGAATGCTATGACTACTTTGGGTGGTCAACAACAAACGATTGAACAAAACAAACAATTGTTCCCATTGCAAAACTTGACTACGTTGTCTGGTTTGCTACGTGGATACACAACACCAACAACAGTAAAGACAACGGCAGAGATGTCTCCATTGTCGGCACTTGGTGCGGTTGGAGCGGGCGCGGCAGGCCTGTTTACGCCAAACAGTGCGGGCGTTACTCCATACTCTGGGTTGTCAACTGCGCTTGGAAAAGGCTTTGACACAATAAAAGGATTTTTTAATGATCCAGTAACTGGTTTGCCAGATACTAGTGCAAATAATATTCTTTCTGATCCTAATGGGTCTAACAATCAGTTGTATCCTCACACCAATCCAGATGATGGTTCAACTTATTACACATACGAGCCGTAAGGAGTAGATCATGGCAGACTTTAAAGGCGTTGAATTTCCAGAAGCCGCAAAACCGCCATCTGATTGGGCAAAGACTAATCCTGCAGGTCAAGAAATACCTCGTGTTGCCCAAGCTCTTAACGAAACTGATGCGGCAAATGAGCAATATGTTAAAGCGTTGCAAGAGCGTTTTGCACAACCCAATTGGTTCAAGATTGCGGGAGCTTTTGCCAAGCCACAACTTGGTGGTTTCCTTGCATCGCTAGGCTCCGCCGCGGATGTAATGGGCGAGAACGTAGAGCAACAAAGAGCTATTGAGCCAACAATTTACAGGATGCGTTCTGAGATTGCGGCCAAAAAAACTGGTCTAACTCAACGGTCAGAAGCCGACAGAATTTTGAAAGAAAAAGGTGCAACTCCTGAGTCTTATAGAGAAATTGTGCGTTTAGCTGGCCCAGATTCTGAGCAAGCAAAAGCTGTAAAAGCAGAGCTTGATGCTAAAGCTTCAATTGCTACCACATCAAACGTCTCAACAGAAACAGAAATTAAAGGTCAAAAAGCTGTTGCAGAAAATCCATTTTTGATTCTTAAAGATCCAATGTTTAAAGGAACGGTTGCCGATCCGCAACCAGATCAAATTAAAAATTATTTAACAGAACTTAACACAGGCAAGCCTAAAGACATGCCAGATTCTCAGTGGAACGCAATGGGTATAACTGCAAAACAAAATGCTGTTGCTGAGTATGCAAACCGTTTAAATGAGAAAGGCATGGATGAAGAACAAAAGTCTGCTTTTGTTGCTCGTAGCGCTGATAACTTGTTGAATGATCTGACATACCTTCGCACGTTAGCGGTTGAGCCAAAGTTGGCTCCATTGTTCTCACTGTTTAAGAACGGTGATGCAATTGGTATGTTCCGCGCTTACCTTGATAAGAACCCTGGCAACACACAGGCGGCTATTGAGGGCTTAACTGCGGCGGCCATGGAGAACCTAAAGAACGCTGATGATGCAACTCGTGCAAAAGCAGATAGGTTGATCAAAGGTATTGCTCGTTTAGAGGTCAACTTGCGTGGCTCTAGCGTTAACCCAACCAATGCGTTCCAAGAGCTTAATAGCAACCAATCACCAAGCCTTGCTAATTCTCAGGCGGGCTTTGTTGGCATCTTGGATCAAATGGGCTTGCAAGCTAAACATGATCTTGACCGTCACGACTTACGCATTGAAAGCAATATTCCTGCACGCAAGTTGCTTACAGGAACGCAAGCACGAGCATTGGAAAACAAATTGCGTGAAGAGCAAATTGCACTTGCTAAGAGTGATCCATTGGATTTCAAAACAATGCCAAGTTGGTACACGCCATCTGCATCACAGAACGCAGTAAAGAATGAAAAAGCAGTTGCTCCAACAAAAACAACTATTCCAAATAAATCTGCAACACAAAGCAATGCGTCTATTGAAGCTGAAATGAAAAAACGTGGCTTATTGCCATAAGGATCTACCATGGAATTGGAAACATCATCGGTATCTGATCTGAGCGACAAACAGTTGCAGTTTTTGCACAAGCACAATATCAGTGGTGATCGCTTGCAGATTGCTTTGGCAATTGACAAAGAAGCTAGGAAGCAAGGGATAAATCCTGAGTTTGTTTTTCCTATGGTCATGCAAGAAAGCAAGTTCAGTCAAGATACTGTATCTCCTAAAGGCGCAATAGGCGTCATGCAATTGATGGAAGAAACAGCAAAGGGTTTAAAAGTTGACCCCAATGATTTGCAACAAAACATCCGTGGCGGTATATCTTTGCTCAAAGAACTAGTGAGCAACGAAAAGATTGGCAGTGACCCGTACAAGGTACTGGCTGGTTACAACGCAAGCACGGAGACTCGCAACAAGTTTTATGAGTCTGGAAGTTTGGCTGATTTGCCAGATGAAACCATCAAACACATGCATGCCATTGGCAAGTTCTACGGTGGTGATTTGCCTTCTGCGTTATTTTCTGCACCAGAAGCAGAAGAACCAAAAGTTGAGAAAAAAGTTGACGTGGCTTCTAAGCCCATCACTGATGAAGAAAAGTCTGCTACACATATACCAAAAGCAATTGCTAGTTACATAGGCGCGGGCGCTGGTGCTACGGCTGGTGCTGGTATTGGGGCGGGTGCGGCTGGCTTACACATGAAGACAGATGTGGCCAAGATACTTGCATCTTATCCAGAAGCTATAAGCGCTTTAAAGTCTGGTAAATCGCCTGCTGAGGTGCTAGATATGGTTTTGAAGGGCAAAGCTAGTACGGGTGAATTGCCTGTTGCGCAAGGCCCATTACAAGGCGAGCCCGCAGGCGGTTATCAAACTCAAAATTGGGTTAAGTCTGGTGACACACAAGGTCGATACACAGACGTAGGGTTAAACGCAAGAGACAAAGCTGAAGCTCATCAAATGAAGCTCCAAGCTATGGCCGCGGAAGACAAGATAAGACGAATTGCACCTGAGATGCGTCCTGATCCTAACCGTGCTAATTTGTTTGTTCCAGAAAGCGCTGGACGAGGCCCGTCGCCTAGGTTTGGTGGTGCGCCTAATGTACCTATCCCCCCAGTTCCCACGCCAGTTGCAGAAGCTCCTAGCATGCTAGGTACTGTGGCAAATTATGCCAAAGGGTATTTGCCTTATTTAAAATATCCAGCACTTGGTGCATTGACTGGTGCCAACGTTGCACACGGTGTTGCTGACGTATATAACCGTGTAGTGGACAAACAGCCAGCCGAGGCCGCTCTTTCTGCCATGGGCACAACTGCTAGCACGATAGCCCCATTTGTAGGTGGAGTTGCATCTGGGCCTTTATCCGTTGCTGGCGGTGCTGTACCGTTGTATTTAGCGGCGAGTGATCGCTTGCGCCATTTGAAGAAGCACCCAGAAGATTACGTGTTAGAAAACACAGACGTAGATCCTATGGGAAATAGGATACGATAAAGATTAAATAGAATTGTTTTCTTTTGCAAGAAGCCATTCGCCCCCACCTAAACAGTGGGGGTTTTTTTTACTTACCACGTACCTCAGCAAGCTTCTCACCGACTATACGGTTGAGGTCAGTTGCTACCTTGATACAACCTGAGCGTTCTTCTTTAGCGCCTTCTTCAAAGTAAGCATCAGCAAGTAGTTTCAAGTCTTCTTCAAGGAAATTGTGGTTCTCTTCTAGGTTAAGACCACGGAAGATTTCGTTCATGCGTTCTGGTGTCATTGTTAGATCCTTTGTAGTTGAATGATTTTTATATCATGTAGCGTTGTGTATTTAACCGCGCCTTTGCCATAGTTCTTACATGCCCATGATGAGGACGTGCTACCAAGAGTTTCATAATCAAATTCGCCAAATGGTATATCGACAGTTGCGCCCACTTTGTCGAGCTTTAAAAGAAATGGGCGTAGATAGTTAGTCACCATGCCATGCCCATATTTTTTTGGTGCTCTAATTTTTCTCTTTTTCTTTTCAATTGTTGGTAAATCACCGTGCTTATTTCCGTCTAGGTCAATCACAGCAAACTTACAACCAATACTAGAAAGATAACGCAATGCTTTATTTAACAAAGTCTTTTGTATCTCATTCATAACAGTCTCTTGTACCAAGGGTTCTGGTGCCTTTGGTGGTTCTGTTGTCTTTAATGGATTTGTTGGCTTTGGTTCAACTGGTGTTATTCCTGTGGCCAATCCCAAGTCTCGCTTTTGTTGCGCTTCTTTTAACCTAGACAACCATATATTTTCATTTGATCTTTCCATTTTTATTCTCCAAATTTGTTTTTGAGGAGCCAATAGCCAAGAAGATGTTGGAACATATCCCAACCGCGTTGTAAGTCTTCTTCAGACCATTCGATGATCTTGACTAACCCTTCGTGCGTGCGTGATACAAACACGTTTGCACACCGTGCATGAGGGATTTCCAAGCCATAGCGATAGGCTGAGAGTTGCATCAAATGCTCGTCATAAGCTTCCACCTTGTCGTCAACCCCAAAGTCTTTAGTCTTGATATCAACCACTAGACCTTGTGGAGCTTCTTTGTCTGGCTTGCAATACAAGTCAACCTTGCCACCAAACCCTAAGTTGCTAGAAAACGAGCGTTCAACCAACCAAGTTTGAAATGGGTGAAGCTTGAAGTGCTCGAACAAAGCTTCTTCCACCTTGATACCACGTTGGGACTTCTGGCCATCGAAGTGTTTTTCAATCTCTTCGTGGATACGGGTGCCGTGCTCTGCGGCACGCTTGCCCGTTTCCTTGGAATCAAACACCACACGAGCAATGAACTCTTTTTCAGTCTCACCTTGTACCTTGGGTAGAGTGAGCGCCGCTAACAACAATTGCTCGTTCTTCCAGACTTCTAAACTGGGCTTTGCAGACACTTTTAGGATGGTGGTAACCGAGGGTACCAAGTCGAACTTTCGGGCGTCTCTGAGGGTCGTAGGACGGTCTGAGCCATCCTTTGCCTTTACGGTGTACTGTGGTGAGCCATCTTTGCCATACCAATGGACGGACTCAGCCGACCTTGCGATGATTGTTGTCATATGTTTCCTAGTATTTATACATGGGCGCACACGTAACATCGCTGATGACGTCTGTTATGTGTCCGCTTACGTTTTTTTTAGATGTCACCATGACTGCTCTCATACCATTGGTCTGGCAGTCGTGGATAGCGTTGATGACTTCTTGACGACTAAAAGCCGAAACCTGTCTGTCAATCAATAGTTGTTGGGTGGGGTACTGATTGCCCGATGAGCAACCAACAAGCACCACCGCCAAGAGTGCTATGTATTTCATGTTAATACCTTTGTTTTAAAAAGGAATATCGCTATCGTCTTCATCAAACGAAGCCACCTTTGGAGCAATGTCGTCTATCTTCTTGGACTTGCTATTCAACTGTTGCCACTCTGGTGATGCTTGAATTTTTGTTTTCAAATGATCACTAAAACCGTTGAACATTTCCATGTCTGGCTTATCGAGTACGAACAGTTCGTTCTTATTAACAGGCTCTGGTAGACCAGATTGCTTCATGACCGATGGAACTGGGGATACGGTAGCTACGTTGGTGTATACCTTGCCATCTTTGGAAGTCTCAATCACGTTCAACATACACCATGCACCAAGCACGTTTTTAAGGTCAAAGCGACGCATTTCTTCTTGGGTGAAGGGCTTACCACGCCATGATTGCAAATGGATGCGTAGGGTGGCTTTCTCAGACCATGACAAGGTGTAGTTCTTGAATATGGCAAATGGGCGTCCGTCACGCATTTTGATGGGGGTGCCATCTTCATTCGTTCCGTGGATTTCCCAACCAATCATGATCTTGTGTTGGAGCTTGGACTCACCCATGTACTCCGTCTTTTGCGTACCGAGATCAACGATTCGATAGCATCTTGCCAAGTGAGAACCTGACGGGGTTGACTCAAAATTACCTTTATTTTCAACAAAAAAACTCATTTAAAACTCCTTAAACGGTTACATACCGCACGGCAACTATAACACATAATTAAAACAACGTGTCAAGTTGAATCTAACAAAGAGTTATTGTAGAATGCAAATGTTGGTAGTGCGTAATAAGGGTTAGCGCCTTATCTTCCTCGTTTTGTGCAAATACATAGGAAGTCGAACACTCTGCTTTATGAGAGACGCATTGCCAACACCCTTCAAGGACAACAATGACTCTGACAGAATATTTTTCGACAGAGCCAAGGGGGGCGAAGCTTGAGATGGCGGAGCACCTTGGCATCACACCTACGTGGCTTTCACTACTGATGAGTGGTAAAAAGCAAGCATCCCCATTGTTGTGCGTGAGGATTGAAGAAGCAACTCAGCAATTGGTTAGCAAGAAGGAATTGCGACCAGATTTGTTTTCGTGATATAGTTTTTCAACGCTTGGCGGCGTGTCTAGAGTAAGCCCTAGTCGAGACTCTGCACCTACTCGGTGTCCGCCAACATTCCACAAGAATGAGAGTCTCGTCTAGGGCTTTTTTATTGGAGAAATGAATGACAAAAAGAACTGTGAAGTTAGATCAAATACGTATTGATGGTGAAACACAATTTAGAAAGAAGATTGTCCAAAAAAACATAAATCATTATGCTGAGTGCATGGAAGACGGGGATGTTTTTCCACCCATGCAAGTTACGTTTGATGGTTCTGAGTATTGGTTATGGAATGGGTTTCACCGTTACCATGCGTATAAGAAGCTTGATGTTGTAGAAATAGAGATTGAGTATCGGCCAGGCACCAAAGAAGATGCTCAAGACCTAGCACTTGGTGCCAACAAAGATCATGGCTTTGGCTTGACCAAAGAAGATAAGAAAAACAAAGTTCAATGGGCTTTATCCCAAGACCGTCACAAGGATTTGAGCAACATCCAACTTGCTAAGTTGTGCGAAGTTTCAGAGACGTTTGTGGCCGCGGAGCGCAACCCAGAGGTCAGGAAAAAGCAAGAGCAAAACCGTCTAGCTCACTACCAAAAGAAGATTTCTGGCACTACCGAGTCCAGTTCAACTGGGGGTCAAGAGTCCAGTTCAACTGGTAGTGCCGAGTCCAGTTCAACTGGGCTTGAACCCAAACCATCCATTTTAGACGGTAACGCCCCAGACGATGAAGAGTTAAAAGCCAATGAGTTAGCCATGAAATCTGACATGGATGCTATTACCAAGCTTCTAGAGTCTGACGATGCGCTAGCTACGGCATACCAAGACATCAAGCGTCTGAACCATTTGGTGGCTCAAAAAGATGTGCGTATAGCCTCAATCATGCGTGAGAAGAGCGAGTGCATCAAGTTGTGCCAAAAACTCCAGAAAGAAAACGACAAATTAAAAGGTAAAAAATGACCAAAAACCTAGCACCAAGTGGGTGTGATGATGGAACAACTTTTCCTGAACCACGCCCTTTCCAACTGTCTGCCCACGAGCAACTTCGTAAAGGGTTTAAGTCTGGCCATAAGAATCAATTGATTATGGCTCCAACAGGGGCGGGCAAGACTTACCTTGGATTAAGAATTTGTAATGAAGCCATGCAAAAGGGTAAGCGTGCGGTATTTCTGTGTGACCGTACTACTCTGATCAACCAGACTTCTACAGTGGCAGACGCCTATGGGCTTAGTGAGCATGGAATTATCCAAGCCAACCATTGGCGCAAAAGCCCTGAGATGTTATTGCAGATAGCGTCCGCCCAGACCATCGCAAAGCGTGAGTTCTGGCCACAGTTGGACGTTCTGGTGGTGGACGAAGCGCATACCCAATACAAGGTGTGGACGGACTATGCGTTGCAAAGTGGTGCGGCGATTATTGGACTCTCAGCCACACCGTTTTCCAATGGCTTAGGCAAAATATTCACAAACCTCATAAACGCCACCACGATGCACGATCTGACTGAATCAGGGGTGTTGGTGCCCATGAGGATATTTTCTTGCACAAAGCCCGATATGAAGGGTGCAGATACTGCGGGCGGTGAGTGGACGGATAAGGCGGCAGAAGAGCGTGAGATGGGCATCGTCGGTGACGTTGTAAACGAGTGGTTAACATTTGCTGAGAATCGCAAAACCATTGTGTTTGGGGCGACGATCAAGCACTGTGAGGAGTTGTGTAGGTCGTTTATTGACCAAGGCGTTATGGCCGCGGTCTTTACTTCACAAACCACCGACAAAGAGCGTGAATTGCTTTTGGAAGAGTACCGTAGACCAGACAGTGTTTTGCGTGTTTTGATTTCCGTGGAAGCACTAGCCAAAGGCTTTGACGTACCTGACGTGGGTTGCGTGTGTGACGCACGCCCATTGCGTAAGTCGTTGTCTACTGCCATCCAGATGTGGGGACGTGGCTTACGGTCGTCTCCTGAGAATGATAAAAAAGACTGTTACCTATTGGACTTTAGTGGCAACATCATTCGCTTTGCCGAAGACTTCACTGACATATTTTTCAATGGTTTAGCAGAGCTAGACACGGGCGAGAAGCTCGATAAGAAGATCCGTAAAGACGAAGACTACGAGATGAAAGGTTGCCCCAAGTGTGGGTATAAACCGTTCACTAAGCGTTGTATGGGTTGTGGATATGAGCGACCATCCAAGCTCATGGAAGACGCCAAAGATGGTCACATGTCTGAGATCTTTATTGGTGAGGGTAAGAACAAAAAAAAGCTTGCTGACAACGCTGAACACCTATGGGCTCAAGTGGTGACTTATGCACGCAAACACTCTAAACCAGAGTCTCAACAAGGTCGTGCTTATCACTTGTATAGAAAGATCACTGGCCAAGATCCTATGTGGAAATTTACGACTCAACCAACTGTTGAGATTACACGTAATGTGCATAACAAAATCATGCAATTCAACATGGCGTACAAAAAAGCAAATAAAGCACCCAGTGATATGGCTGTGTTTTTGAAAGCGATAGGTAGTAAATGAGCTTTATTAACTTTGCACGCGCCCATGGCGTAGAGATTGATTTAAACAACCTATACCCATCTGAGCGTATTCGTCGGTGTGGGACGCTTGATAAGCCTAAGTCCACCAACGGTGCGTTCTTCTACGATGGCAAACGTGGGTGGGTGATGAACTGGGCAGAAGAAGCCAGAGTTATCTGGTACGAAGACCCAAATGCCAAGCCTTGGTCTGAACAAGAGAAGCGTGATTGGATGGCAAAGCGCCAAGTGTTAAATGCTGACAAGAACCGTTCATACGACATGGCGTCTGAGAAAGCTACCAACACGTTGCGTTCTGCCAAGATGGAAAGCCACCCATACTTGGAGATCAAAGGCTTTAAAGACATGCAAGGCTATGTTTTGGACGGTAAGTTGTTGGTGCCTATGCGTAACGTAGTGACGGGTAAGTTACAAGGTTACCAAGAGATCTATTGGGACGAACCAAATCGCAAGTACAACAAGAAGATGCTCCACGGTATGCGTGCTAAGAACGCGGTGCTCTTGATGGGGTCTAGAGAGGCTCCAGAGGTGTGGTTGGTCGAGGGTTACTCCACAGGTCTATCCTTGCATAAAGCCTTGCGTAGCGTCGGTTTAAACAGTTCTGTGATGGTGTGCTTTTCTGCCATCAACATGGTTCAAGTTGCTAGTCAAGTCAAAGGCGATTGTTTTATCTTTGCAGACAACGATGTGAGCAAGACTGGTGAGAAGTCTGCTATTGAGACTGGGTTGCCTTGGACGATGGCAGATGAGGTCGGATATGACGTCAATGATCTACACGATAAGCGTGGTTTGATGGCAGTTGTAAAAAAAGTTATGGATTTACGAAAAGAGGTATTGACACGAGTTGCTACAACGTAGCTATAATCAGCATATCAACGGTCTGGTAAACCGTTGTAGTTTCCAAACAAACGACATCCGCAAACCCATTGGTGAGCGGGCTTCGTCAAAGCTAGAGAACGTGGTTTGGCACCTCTCTATGCGGCAACCAAGCCTAAAGCTCGTTCACCAATGGGTTTTTTGCTTTTTGCTTTACCCGTACTCCGCACGTTAGCAAGCACCTCAATCGTGGTGGCGCGGAAGGAAAGCGTACACGGTATGACGCAAGTCTAGGGGGCAGTTCCCGAACAACCCGTGCGACTGGTCGAATCATCAAGTCGGGGGCAGAACTTACGTTCGCATGATGATCCTGTTTACAGGGGTGAAGCACCTTCTCCTTTCTACTCTCTCTGGGGGTAGGGGGGTCTTTGGGTGAAAGGTATTGAGGGAGTCCAAGCAAGACAAAAAGAAATACGGGTGGGTGCCTTTTTTTTAACTTGTAACTGTAATTTCCTGTTATAGTGTGATCACCACGATGTTGTGGGTAAAGGAGAAAAAGATGAATGAGTCAATGTTTAAATGCCAATTTGAGTGTGGTGACTTTGATGCTGAGTACTACGCATTTATCTCTGAGCGTTGCGATGCTTGGACTAAACAAAAGGTTGAGCGCATCGTTGAGAGTGGCGACATGTTTGAAGAATTTATGGATCACATGATTGCGAACTGGGCATGACTGAAGACGAGATCAAAATAGCAACTGCCAAACACGACAGGCGAACACAAGCGTTCATGGCTCATGGGATGGCTCAAGAACAAGCTTGGGAACTGGCGGACAAGTTGTTTAACCGTGACGCAGATCCCCAAGACGATAGGCGTCTTTGCTTTGAGTGCAAGTTATTTGATATGAAGCATGGAACTTGCCCAAAAATCGTTGATAGGAAGGGTAAGCCTCAACCGTCGTTAAAGTTTATTTTGCAAAGATGTGATTGGATACAACTGAAAGGTAAAAAATGAGAAGAATAGGAATAGACCCAGGCATTTCGGGCGCAATCGTTGTGCTTGAAGACAACATCCCAGTTGAGTGGGCTTTGATGCCAACGATGAAGATTGGATCCCAGAACCGCGTTAACGCAGTTGCATTGGCGTCATTGCTTCGTGGCTATGGAAACGACAGCAAAGTATTTGCATATGTCGAGCAAGTGCACGCTATGCCCAAGCAAGGGGTATCAAGCATGTTCTCCTTTGGACACTCTTGTGGCGTGATTTCGGGCGTCCTAGGCGCGTTTGAGATACCTGTTACCTATGTCACCCCACAAATGTGGAAGATGCGTGCACACCTGACAAACAAGGACAAGGATTCGGCTCGGTCATTGGCGATACAGATGTGGCCACATTGGAGAGAGTTGGATAAGAAAGGTCAAGGCCAAGCGTTAGCGGATGCGGCTTTAATTGCGAGGTATGGGTTATGAAAAAGGAGGAAATGGTTACGCTTTTAAGAAGCGTAGGAGTAGAAGAGAAAATTATCACGGCCATGGAGAGTGCATGGGATGTGGGTTATGACTACGGTGAAATTGTTGGATACAACAAACATTTGCAAAATTTAAAAATTATTGGAGAAACAGATGAGTCAAAAAGAGATTAACGACGCAGTAGATTACATCTACACACATGGACAAAAGTACGCCCAAGCAAAGGCTAACCTTGTTTACTTGGAAGAGTACCGCAAGACTTTGAAAGCTATGCTCATGACACAAGCCATGTCTGACGGTGCTAGGTCTGTAGCAAACGCAGAGATGAGAGCCTATGCAGACGCCAAGTACGTACAGCACCTAGAAGACCTCAGAACAGCCGTAGAAGTCGCAGAAGGCTTTCGGTGGGGGTTGATATCGGCACAAGCTCGTGTAGAGGTCTGGCGCTCATTAGAGGCGTCTAACCGTCTCATGGACAGATCAGTTGCTTAACTGGAGTACCCATGACAAATACATTGGTATCAAGCGTAATACAAGACGACATAACCAAAGAGATATCACAATCTTTTGACTATGAGTTTGAGGGCAAAACAAAGTTCAACGTTCCGTACATGCCAGATCTTCCAAAGGAATATGGCATTGGGTTAATCGTTGGAGCAAGTGGTAGTGGTAAGTCATCGATGCTTGGAAAGTTCGGAAGCGAAGAGCAAATCGTTTGGGACGAAAGCAAAGCAATTTGCTCACACTTTTCAGATGCAACCCAAGCACAAGAAAAGCTCAGTGCCGTTGGCTTTAACTCGATACCGTCATGGCTCAGGCCATACCACGTACTGTCAACGGGTGAGAAGTTCCGTGCTGACTTGGCCATGAGGCTCAAAGACAACGCCATCATTGACGAGTTCACGAGCGTGGTTGATAGAAACGTAGCAAAGTCTTGTGCATACGCAATCAGGCGCTATGTCGATAACACAAAGTTAAAGAACATAGTCTTTGCGTCGTGTCATTACGACATCATTGAATGGTTGCAACCTGATTGGGTGTACGACACAACAACAAACCGACTGACAGTCGGAAGGGGGTCAGTTCGGCCAGAAGTTCAATTGGAAATACTTCCTTGTTCAATCGAAGCTTGGAAAATGTTTCGCCACCATCACTATCTCACAGGGAACATCAATAAGAGTTCACGATGTTGGATCGCAACATGGGAAGGAACGGTTGTTGGATTTACCGCAGTTATCACTCTTCCATCAGGATCCTTAACAAACGCATGGAAAGGCCATAGGACAGTGATATTGCCAGACTTCCAAGGGTTAGGCTTAGGCGTGAGATTAAGCGATGCTATGGGCGAACTACACATCCAGAACGGGTTACGTTACTTCTCAAAGACTGGTCACTTACGGTTGGGTGAGTACAGAAACAAATCCAAGAATTGGAGAGCTACCACGCACAACATGGAAGACAGATCAAAACAATACGCACGTTCTATCAAGAATAAAACCAACACGTTCTATTCCAAAGAGCTTATGGAAAAACATGCAAACAGAATTTGCTATTGCCACGAATATGTAGGAAGCAATGAATAACACACTAAGCGCAAAAGAAAAAGCATACGTAGGCTTAGTAAAGCTCATGCCATGCTCCGTATGTGAAGCATCTGGACCAAGCGATGCACACCACGTCAAACAGCATAGGCAATACACGGTGGTGGCCCTTTGTAAGTCGTGCCACCAAGGTAGCAAGATGGGTTGGCATGGTGAGAGACGTGCATGGGCTATCGCAAAGATGGACGAAATCGATGCTTTGAACAAAACAATTGAGAACGTCATCGAGTACATAAACCAAAATTGAAAACACAAGTATACAAACTAGGGTAATGTATTAGGGTTTGTCCCAATAAAATAGTCTGTTTAGGGTGCTCAAAACTCTAATTTTTTGTTATGATTCTTCTACCGCAACAGATAGCGGTTTTAACTTAAAGGAAACATCATGACAGTAGTAGCACAGATCCAAGCCCTCGCAACAGTCGAGTCCATCACCAACGACATTGACACACTTGCAGTGTTAGATCGTCAGATCAAAGAGATGACGGTAACTACCAAGTCTCTCAAAGACAGCATCGCCAACACATTGGGCGAAGGCAAGCACCGTGGTGAGAAGTATGGTGTTCGCGTCACCATCGAGAACCGCAAAGGCTCCATCGACATGGAAGCATTGTTGGCTCACTTCGGTATCACAGCCGAGCAAGCAGAGCAGTTCCGTGGCGATTCAATCGCTGTGATCAAAGTTTCTCCAACAGCGTAAGTTGAGCGACATGTCTGACATCAACAAAGACTTCAAAAAAGTAGAGCACATCACTTACTTTGATCCAATGGTTCACAGTACAGCAGACGATATGTGTTTTGTATGTTTACATGAGCTAGACCTACACGCTGAAGGCGAATATTGGCACCCAATTAAAGTACGTCGTGACTTGCTTAAGTTTATTCAAAAGCATGGCACCGATTACTACAAGAACGAAGCATTACGCCAGTTCAATTTGGGCAAAGACAAACGCAAAGAAGATTGCGATTACATCTAAACAAACGGGGGCTACGGCCCCCACTAGGAGCACAACATGAAACGCGCATTTATCAAAGCATTTAATGAACTCAAGAAGTTGGGTTGCCCAGTGTTCGAGCGTAGTGACTACGAAGGTCGATTCTTGATCAGTGCAGAAGATCCAGAGTCATACAAGTGGGCTGACTACTACGCTTACGGTGATGGACGTTGGAAGGGTGAGAACACTAGCCCCAAGTTGGAAGAAGTTCTGAAGAAGCATGGCTTGTACTGCGAGTGGGAAAACGCAGGCTGTTTAATCGTATTTGAGGCATAACATGAAAAACGTAACCATATCAAAGCACATTAGGCTTGAGCTAACTGCTGAAGACTGGGATCTGTACACCAACATGAAAGGCAGTAGCAATGCCGCTAACTTCTTGAACCTAAACATAGCTCAGGTTCTCAACACAACAGAAGACTTCAGGGAAGCTGTTCGCGCTTGCGACAAGTTCATGGATCGCATGTCTGAGTACGGGTCTAGCGACACAGAACCCATGCATGTGCTTGGCAAGATTATTTCTAAATTTTATGAGGTTGAATATGTCTAATCGATATTGGGACGACAGAGGTACGTACAACGAAGAATCTAAGGCTCTACAGGCGTTGATTCCAATGGTGGGTGCCGTACCCTACCGTCGTACAAAAAACATGCACCTAGAGCGTTTTCGCAAGGCTGTGAATGCGTACTATGACTTGTACAACAACGGGCTATGGAACCGTGCTCGTGAGTTCGCAAACCTGTTCAAGCTTTACGGTTTGCGTGAAGTCATGCGATACGGTGACCTAAATGAGAGCACTGAAAGAGCCATAGAAACCATCATGGACGAATACGTTTTACTCGCGTATAAAGAGCAACTTGCACTAGGTAATATCACAGCAAAGGAGTTAACTTATGCTTAATCAGACCACCAAAATGTTTCCAAGGAACATAGAAAAGAATCCCGTGATCGAGGGGCCGTTCCACAAGAAGCCATCTGAGTTCGGTATCTTGTTGGCAATTATTTTTGTAGTCGCTTTGGCCGTTGTTATTTGTGATCTATTTATTTGGAGGCCGTAATGAAAGAGACAAGCCAACTAGCACGCCAAATACTTGGCCAAGAACATGTGAAGTTTTTTACACAACAAGAGTTTGACGGTGAACTGGCTATTGCCAAGGCGGAGATCATGACGGTGGCTATCGAGACAACCAAGCGTGCCATCATGATTGAAAGAGAAGAGTGCGCCAAGCTAGCAGACGAGTGCGTGGACATTGAGAAGCTTGGTGATGCTATCCGTAACCGTATACCAAGCCAGAGGCAATAACCATGGACGCAGAAGATCAGGAGTTCAACCGCATAGAGATGGAATCTCGTATAAAACAAGAATACATCAGGGCTATGCGTAAGAAGGTTGATGATGACTTTGATACCGAGTACGCAAAGACCGTAACTGGACTCATGGAAGAACTAGCAGTTGCCAGTGTACTGATACGTGAAATGGGTGACCGACTGGCTAAGTTGGAGGCAGAGCGCAACTTCTGTCAACGCTGTGGCAAGTACCTTTTCGATGGGCATATTCACACTTGCACACCACCGATGGAGAAGAACACATGATTGACCTTATAAGCACTAATGAGGGCATAGAAGAGGAGACAAGATGTTCTGCGCACTTGATAGCTGGCGTTATTGCTTTGGCCATAGAAGACCTATGCGTGGAGCCCACAGAAGACGAGCTAGTCCACCATTGCAACCTGAACCGTAATGCCATAGGTTCATTGAAATTCTTCTTTAACACTGACTCGATGTTCTCCGCCTATGCAAGCCTAATAGGACTAGACCCACAGATCTTCATAAAGGCTCTAAAACGACGTTATTTTGAAGAGAATGAACAGAAGCGTACCAAGGTGCCATATCTCAGCCATAGGGACGTTAAATCGCTCAGGATACGCATCCACTGGTGGCAGAACAGCCCAGTCCAAAGCAGACAACTTGAACTACAACTTTAGGAGTACATCATGCTAGAGACAGTTGCTTGGATATTTTTATTAATGACATCGGGCTTTGTGATCTTTGCCTTGGTAGCCGTGGTCATGCTCATGATGGATCAGGACGATTAGTGAAAACACCTAGTAAATAATCTAATTTTCTGTTATAGTTACTTCACTGCACTGACGCAGTGTTTAAAAAGGTAAAAGATGACATACACACTAGCAAACATCGAGAACCCAGTAGCTTACGAAAAAGCTATCAAGCGCAACATCGTTGCTAATGCTCAAAAAACATTTTCCAAGGCATATGCCAAAGAGCACCAAGACATGATGGATTTTCTTTCCATGGGTCGCACCTATGACGACTTCGGTGGCATGTCTGGCTACAAAGAAGGTTTTGTTGGCTCATTGGCAGAAGCTTATGACACCTACGGCAAATTGACTTCTGGCCAAGCAAATGCAGTTCTAAAGAACATTGAGAAGAACAAAGCACGCAAAGCAGAGTGGGCAGACAAGCAAGCTTCTTTGAACGCTTCACGTATTCACTTGGGCACCGTAGGCGAGAAGCTTACAGTGACTCTCAAAGTTGTTCACATCATTGATATCGAGAGCAACTTTGGCACCATTTACATCAACATCTGTGAAGACGCAGACAAGAACATCATCATTTACAAAGGCAACGCTAAAGGCTTTCCTGAGAAGGGTGAGACAGCCACCATCATTGCCACGGTAAAAGACCATGGCGTGCGTGATGGCGTCAAGCAAACCGTTATTCAACGTCCAAAATTAGTATCTTTAACCAAAACTTAATGGAGCACACCATGATCACAACAGAAGAATTTCACACAAGCATCAAAGGCAAAGAATACAACCACTACATGTATGTGGACGTATATGATGAAGATGGCGTATGGATCAGTTTGAACGTGCCAAACGCACGAGCTAACATGATAATCACTAAGTCGCAAGCCAAAGATATGATCGCCTCATTGATACGTATCGTTAACTATCTGGAACAAGACAATGGCAACAGCTAAAAAGATCGTGGCCAAAAAGACCGTGGCAAAGAAAACTAAGAAGACCCCAGTTCAACTGGAGTCCAAACAGTTCTCAATGCCTACGGAAGTAAAGGATTGGATAGATCACGCATCAAGTCGCCTCGCATACATGACATCAGAGATATTGCGCCTCAAAGAAGAGAACCAAAAGCTCAAGCGTGCAAACAAAGTCATGGAGCTTCGTGTAATGGGTACAAGCCTTGAGTAACCTAGATAAGTATCAACAACTCCAAAGCCTCATGATGGGCTATGACAACTCAGGACTGTATTGGTGCAAAGCCATGAAGTCTTGGGCTCTCATAGTATCGGACAAAGAACACGAAGCACTACTCATAGAACCAAAGCTAGACAACTTAATAAATATATTGTTAAACTCAGACCTGTAATGCACTGAAACGATTGTGCGCAAAGGACTGAAACATGACCGAAGAGAAAACAACGTTAGTCTCCACTAACATACTATCTACAGTAGACGGATTTAGAGGAGAGCGACATGGCTGAGGGCAAGAAGACAGGCGGTAGGGTGGCAGGAACGCCCAACAAGGTCACAAACGAAGCTCGGCAAGCCATAGCCTTGTTTGTGGACGCAAACGCTCACAGGCTCACTGGATGGCTCGACCAAGTAGCTGAAGGAGTGAAAACGCCAGATGGTGATGAGTACGTGGTGCCACCAAATCCAGCCAAAGCATTCGACATGTTCCAATCGGTGGTGGAGTACCACATACCGAAGTTGGCGCGTACCGAGCACATTGGTAACGATGAGAAGCCATTGGTGATTGAGCACAACGTAGACGTGTTTGGTGAGTTGCTCAAGAACATCAGACTACAACGCCAATCAGAATGAGCGTACTAGACGAGCTTCTGGTCGATCCCACGTTTGTAGAAGAGTACCGTAGCAGACCTATACTGAATCAGTTGGCCATCAATTGGCAACTGAAGTGGGTAAGCGAACAAGCACACAAGCACCAACTAGAGCCATCGGGGGATTGGTGGGATGTGTGGTTGCTGTTGGGTGGACGTGGTGCGGGTAAGACCAGAGCCGCCGCAGAGACTCTAGCGTCTTGGGCATGGAACGAACCCAATACACGTTGGTTAGTGTCAGCCCCCACGTCTGGTGACTTGCGTGGTACGTGCTTTGACGGTGAATCAGGCTTGATGAAGATAATCCCTGAGAAGCTAGTAAAAGACTACAACAAGACTTTGCACGAGATCACGTTATACAACGGATCGTTCATCAAAGGCATATCGGCATCGGAGCCTGATCGCTTCCGTGGTGGTCAGTGGCATGGCGCTTGGCTTGATGAGTTGGCCGCTTGGGACTACCTACAAGAAGCGTGGGACATGATCATGTTCGCAGTTCGACTGGGCACCAAGACCAAGATCATTGCGTCTACTACACCCAAGCCTAAAGACGTAGTAATGGATCTGGTAGGGCGTGAGGGTGATGACGTGGTGATCACGCGCGCCAGTACGTATAGCAACATCAAGAACCTATCTAGCAACTTCCAGAAGCAGATCCTTAGCTATGAGGGCACAAGGCTCGGACGCCAAGAGATCCACGCAGAGCTTCTAGATGGAGAAGAGTTCGGCATCGTCAAGCGTGATTGGTTTAGGCTCTGGCCAGACGGTAAGCCCTATCCCAAGTTCGAGTACATCATCCAGAGCTATGACTGTGGCTTTAAAGATGGCAAAGAGAACGACCCTACTGGGTGCATAACGCTTGGAGCGTTTAAGCCATTGGATGGCGGTATGTGCGTGATGGTGATTGACTGTTGGCAAGACAAGCTTCAGTACCCAGACCTACGCCCCAAGGTGATTGAAGAGTATGAGACGGTGTATGGTGAAGGCAAAGAGAAGAAGCGTGTGGACTTGATATTGGTAGAAGACAAGGCCGCGGGTATCAGTCTTATACAAGACTTGCAACGTGGTCACTTGCCTGTGTATGGGTACAACCCTGGCAACGCTGACAAGACACAGAGACTAAGCATCGTTGCCAACATCATCAGGGCAGGCCGAGTGTGGGTGCCTGAGTCTGGCATACGCAAAGGCTTTGTCAGGGATTGGGCTGAGGGCATGGTGTCCCAGATATGCGCGTTCCCTGAGACAGCACACGACGAGTTCGTTGACTGTATTAGCCAAGGGCTTAGATACTTACGTGACTCAGGTTGGATATCGATTGATCCACCACCACGAGAAGACTACGACGAAGACGATTTGATTGATGCTATGGAGTTCAACAAGCGCAACAAGGTGAACCCATATGGGGCGTAGACTTAGAACGATACCGAAGGCATAATCGGTGCATCCCACAATGAAGGAATAGCCGTGGCAGAACCTCAAGGCCCATCACCCGAAGCACGTGCAAAGCTAATGCAACTACGTGAAGAGTTCGCCAAGCGTGCTGAGATGGAGCGTCGTCGCCAATTGGGGCAACAGCACTTGGAAGACGCTATGAAGAAGACTCAGCCATTGCGCCCACTGGGTCAAGCAGATACCGAAGCCCCAGTTCAACTGGGGTCTACCGACATGGACAGTATGCGTTATGCGTTGATGAACAAGGGTGGAAACGTTAGAAGCTTTGAAGATGGTGGCTCCAATAGCATTGACTTAAATGATTTACAGCAAGCGATTAAAGGTAGAGCGCCCACCATCCCTGAGCAATTTAATAGGTACATTGCCCCCCACATCAATCGTGGCTTGGACGCTATGCTTCCGTTCCGCCAATTGGTTCAGAAGAAATTTGAGAACAATGTGTACAACCCTTTGAATGAGGCTGTACTAAATAACATAAGCTCGGCAATCAAAACATCTGGTGTAAACGATAGCGATGTGGAAATGGGTAAAACTCACATTGCAAATGCGGTTAAAAAATCCATTGGCATGGAGCCACAACGCATTCTTTTTGATGCGCAAAAAGCATTGGGTGACATCAATGAAGGCGAGTTTGATAGGCAATACGTTGACATGGACAAACGCTACGCACAACGTTATGAAGAATTAAAGAAATTAATAGCAAAAGGCAAAGCCGAAGGAGGCACTGTGAATCCATTTGATTACGAGAACCCTGAACATGTTGCATCAGTATCTGAGCATGTTGCCAAGCACAAAGACTTTAGCAAATTACCTGACGCATCCAAGCGTTTAGGTGAGACGCTATCCCAAGGTAGCTACAAGCACATAGAAGACCCACGAGTACAGATGGCTCTACGCAAGTTGGGTCACAACGCTTACTTCACCCAAGAGAAGACTGGCAAGAAGTTGAATCAGATGGTGATCAAGAAAGCAATCGGTGGTGCAGTTCCATCGATTAACCAAATGCGTCAAGCTCTATTGGCTAACGGTAAGTCTGCCTTTGGCAACATTGAGAACGTGGGTGCTAACGAAGCTCCTAACATGGACGTCAAAGCGTATATCAACCCAGACCAAAAGCGTGATGGGATCATGCCTATTGGTGGCGTGACTATGGGTAACCAACCATTGCCCATGGGCGGTGTTGATATGAGTAAGCAAGGTGGACAACAGTTGATGCCACCTAACATGACTCCCCCACCCCAACAAGGTCAACCACAAGGTGCACCACAAGGCGGTATGCCTCCAATGCCACCAACTGGTGGAGCGCCAAACCCAATGGCTCAACCACCTAGCAACATCTTGCAAATGACGCCCCAAGGTCAAGCTATGTCGGCTATGCAACCACCGAAACCACAAGGTATGGCCAATGGCGGTATTGCTACTCTTGGACAAATGACTGGTGCTGTTAACTCACCAAGCGTTCCCCAGTTCTCCCAAGGTGGTTTAGAGCCAAACCCATTGCCCACGATTATCAAAGCGCCTGATAGCAATGATCGCCCACCAGTTAGCAACCAGAACATGGACAACGGAGCAACTGACTACACGATTGACAACTTCCAACAGTTAGCCAAGGGTGGCAAAGTTGAAGTGCGCCCTACTGTGTTCGATGACAAGGCGACTCGACGTAATGAACGAATAGAAGAGGCGGCTCGTGCGCTCATGGAAGGCGACATGAAGCAAAAGGCTTATGCCAAGGTTGTAGCCAAAGAAAAGCCTGTAAAGCCTTATGACTTTATACCGATGCCCGCTACGGATGAGCAAGCAATGAACGTTTTGATCCCAAAGCAAAAAGAAAGTTATCGCACACATGAGAGTTGGCCAGAAGGTCACCGTGTTGGCCTTCGCTTAGACATCCCATCGTATGAGCGTCATGGTGTGTGGATTAACTCCATACATGATGAGTCTAGTGGTAAAGATAAGTTCCCCCCGTCTTATGGCCCCGTCTCCTCAGTGCGTAATGCTGAGTTTCAAGGCACTCCAAACAAAGCCATTCGTGTTGCAACTGGTGAACAGAACAAAGCACCGTTCGCAAAGATCATGGGTGAACTTGAGCACATAGACGAAGAGAAAGCGCTCAAGCACATGATGAAGTACTTGCGCCATCCTGACTACCGTCAAGTAGGTTACGACCCAAGACGTCATGGAGACTTCTATGACCGTGAGACGATGGAGCCTATTACTCACTCTGAGCATGTAGTGCAGATTGGCCCATTGGTCTTGGCGAAGAAGCCTGTGTATGGAAAGCGTACGTTGTACAAAGAAGGTGGAACTGCAAAGCCTACGACAAAGAGCCCAGACAAATTTAAGCCTACCGCAACAAAAGCATCGGAGGCGCTAGGAAAGCATGAGGGAAAGCATTTAAAGGTCACTCAGTCTGACCGAACAAAGGTGGGTGGTGGATTCTTGGGTGGGCCAGGCTTCTCAGGGCTACAACACATCTACCCATCACATAAAGATGTAGCGTGGGGTGTGAACTCAACGGGGGCGGCGTCCAAGATCGCTAACGCCAACGCTATGCACCCAGAGGGTCAAGCGCTATGGTCTACGTTGCTTGGAGCGCCTAACCAACACACATCAAACCAAATGGTGTTTGATATGTTGATGAAGCAATTTAAGAACTCAATTAAGTCTGGCAAGATGACTCCTGAGTTGCGTAACAATATTAACGAGCAATTAGGTATAGCTGTCGATAAAGAAGGTAAACCAGTGTTTGGAAATCCAGACATTTCAAGCAAGAACTTCTTTAAAAACTTAAACACGTTTGACCAACGTCGAGTCATGGCTGACTTGATGGGTGGTAAGGCTGTTGGTGGTAAGAAGGGTCAGATCATCAACTATGACAAGACGGTATCTGATACAACGGAACCTGAGTTGCTTGGTGCTCCAACGCACGCGATTGGCCCTCGCCTATTCCAATTGAGTGGTCAACGTTCTGTACAACCAGATTTGAACCCTGCGTTCCCACACATGTTGCATGGAGAAGACTTAGGGCAGATGTATCATCCAGTCCCACGAGAAATCATGTTGCCTGAGTTCCATAAGAAAATTAAAGAAACAAAAGGACGTAACGTTGGCGTTATGGATTTGACTCGCAATACTCCATCACAACATTTGACCGAAGACTTTTTGACGCATTTACAAAAACACGGTTACAAAAAAGGTGGCAATGTATCAATGGATGAGATGCAAGCCACTCTGACACTAAAGAAAAAAAAGGCTAAATGATGGATGAATTAGACCCACAATACACAGAGAACGACGACGGTAGTGCTCTTGTAGATCTGCCTGAAGTTCAGATGGACACTGAGGAATTGCCTGATGGCAGTGCCATAGTTAACTTGCCCGATGATGGCCCAGAGGTCAACCCAGACTTCTATTCCAACATGGCGGAAGACTATCAAGAGTATGAACTCAATACGTTAGCGTCTCGGTACATTGATCTACTGAAGAAAGACAAAGACGCCAGAGAACAGCGTGACAAACAGTATGAAGAGGGTATCCGTCGTACTGGTATGGGGAATGATGCGCCAGGCGGCGCTACCTTCATGGGCGCGTCTAAGGTGGTGCACCCCGCGATGGCTGAGGGTTGTGTGGACTTTGCGGCTCGTGCTATCAAAGAGATGTTCCCACCCGATGGCCCAGTTCGCACCAAGATTATTGGCAAGATAGATGACCTCAAAGGTGAGCGTGCAGAGCGTAAGCGTGACTACCTCAATTGGCAGATCACTGAACAGATTGAAGAGTTCCGTGACGAGCAAGAACAGTTATTGACTCAGTTGCCTTTGGGTGGCTCACAGTACTTCAAGTTGTGGTTTGACGAGGAGAAGAAGCGTCCATGTGTGGAGTTCTTGCCTATTGACCGTGTGATTCTGCCGTTCGCGGCAAGTAACTTCTACACGGCACAACGCGCCGCGGAGATGCACGAGATCACCCATTGGGAGTTCAATCGTCGCATTGCTAGTGGCATGTACCGTGACATCACCCTCACCCAAGCCACCATGCAAATTGAGCCTACAAGGGTTCAAAAGGCTAACGACAAGATCGAGGGCAAGAGCTACGAAGACAACGACGACGGTTTGCGTAAGGTTTACCACGTCTATACGTACTTGGAGATGGAAGAAGACAAGTACACCAAAGGCAAGATGGCTCCATACATCTTAATGATTGACGAACTAAACCACGAAGTAGTCGGTTTGTACCGTAATTGGGAAGAGCAAGACGAGACGATGACCAAGTTGGATTGGATTGTGGAGTTCAAGTTCATTCCATGGCGTGGTGCATACGCTATTGGCTTGCCACATTTAATTGGTGGATTGTCTGCGGCGCTCACAGGCTCATTGCGTGCGCTTCTCGACTCTGCGCACATCAACAATTCAGCCACCATGCTCAAGCTCAAAGGAGCGAAGATCAGTGGACAGAGCCAACAGGTAGAAGTTACGCAGATTGTGGAGATAGAGGGCGCACCAGGCGTTCAGGACATCCGCCAGATCGCTATGCCTATGCCTTTCAACCCACCGTCTGAGGTTCTATTTAAGCTCCTAGGATGGCTTGATACCGCCGCTAAAGGCGTGGTGAGCACCAGTGAAGAGAAGATTGCTGATGTGACCTCACAAGCCCCTGTAGGCACTACACAGGCGTTGATTGAACAGGGCGCGGCGGTCTTCTCCGCTATTCATGCACGTTTGCATGAGAGCCAAGGTCGCGTGTTAAAGATTCTTTGCAGATTGAATCGTTGGCACTTTGATGAGATGCGTAAGTCTGAGGTGGTTGCTGACCTAGAGATCAACCGTGAAGACTTTGCACGCAATACGGATGTTGTGCCAGTCTCTGACCCCCATATCTTCTCTGAAACTCAACGCATGGCTCAGAACCAAGCGGTATTGGCTTTAGCGGAGAAGCATCCAAACGAGTTCAACATGAACAAAGTGTTGGAGCGATTCTTAAAGCAGATGAAGGTGCCAGACATCAATGAGTTGATGAAAGACGCCCCTGCTCCTGAGCAACGCACGTCGGCAGATGAGAACGCGGCCATGCTTCTTGGACAGCCAGCGTATGCGTACATGCAACAAGATCACATTGCGCACATCCAAGACCACTTGCAATTTGGCTTAAACCCATTCTTTGGACAGTCCCCATTTGCAGATCCAACCTATCTGAACCACTTGATCGAGCACATCAAGCAACACATGACTCTGTGGTACTTGAACCGTGCAAATGGTTATGTGGCTAAGGCTAAGGGTGGTAAGCCTGTGGAGAACTACGATGATCCACGCTTGACCGCGGCGTTGGACAAGTTGTACACAACAGTTGGCGCACACATCACGCTAGACACCAAAGAGGTGTTTGAGCAATTTGTGCCCGCATTCCAACAGTTGATCCAACAATCTCAACAACGTGCACAGCAAGCCAAGCAAGTGTTGCCACCAGATGCCCAAGTCGTTCACGACACAAGCATGGCAGAGACACAACGTAAGACAACTAAAGATCAAGCGGATGTTCAGTACGATCAAGCTAAGTTGGCCGCGGAGGTGCAACAGCACGCCATGGACAACCAAACAAAGATTGATATTGAAAACTCAAAGTTGACTCATCAAACGATTCAACACGCAAACGAATTGGCGGCAACGCCACCACCCGTCGCACAAGCGGCACCCCCCATGGCACCAATGCCACAACCTCAAGGAAATCAAAATGGCAACTTCTGATGCAGAACAAAAAGGCCCAATGGTGCGTTATCACGCTCGTATGGCTCAAGGCGTAAAACTGGATGGCACTAGCTTAGAGCCTAAAGGTGGAAACCAACAAGGCAAAAAGCCACAAGGTGCTTTGGCTCAGGCTAAGAAAAAATGATTAGCCCTTTGATCAATGTGATCAAGTTGCGCCAAGGAGAGTTAGGTATGTCGCTAGCCCAAGGAAATGCTTCAACTTGGGAGAGCTATCAACGTATGGTTGGTGAACATCAAGGGTTGCAATACGCTCTTGATGCCATTAACCGTATGTTAGATGAAGAGAGAAACCAAGAATAAGTCCCCCTAAAGGACTGAGGCCACGCTGAAAAGCGTTTAAATGATGCACCTGAAATATGGTGTTTTTTAGGAGTTAGTATGAGTGAGAAAGAGAAGATCCCTACTATTGAGGGAAGCGTAGGCACGCCTGATCCAGTTGAACTGGACTGGGCGTTTCCCAACGTGAGTTGTGGTCAAGCACCTCTTGGTGGTCGCGTAGTTGTCCAACTACGACGCATCAAGAAGACGTCTGGACGCATCATCATCGTTGACGAAACCAAAGAAAACGAAAAGTGGAACAACATGATCGGTAAGGTCGTGGCACTTGGGCCTTTGGCGTACAAAAACAGAGACACCATGGAGCTTTGGCCAGAGGGAACTTGGGCACAAGTTGGTGATTTTGTTCGTGTACCACGATGGGGCGGTGATCGTTGGGAGCGCACAGTTCCAAACGAAGATAAAAACGAAGATCCAGTGCTTTTTATGACAATTAATGACCACGAAGTGATTGCAAAGATCACTGACGATCCTTTGTCGTTCAAAGCTTACGTTTAAGGGGGCAATATGGCTACAGATAAAAAAGAACAGATGGATTTAGACATCATGGAAGAGAAAGATGGCTCTGCGGTAGTAGATATCCCAGAAGACATGAAGATTGAAGATGATGTTAGAGAAGAAACACCAGTTAAAGAACAAAAAGCTGAGGGTGGTGAGGTCGATAAAGATGATGCAGATCATCCTGATGACACCCAAGAGCTAAGTCAGGCTAAACGTGACCGTCGTAGGGCTAAACGTGACCTAATTCACAAGACAAACCGCGAAAAAGACATTCGTTTACAGCAATTACAGCGTGAAAACGAAGAATTTAAGCGTCGTTTGTCAAGTGTGGAAGACCGTACACGCCAAAACGACGTAGCACGCCTTGACAAGACCATTGAAGATAGCCAAGTACGCTTGGAATACGCAAAAATGAAGCTTGCTGAGGCTGTAAACACCAATGACGGTGAGTCTATGGTGCAAGCACAAGAGCTTTTTACTCAAGCGAAGCAAGAAATTGCTCAACTTCAGTCTTATAAGCACAACATGGCAAATGCGCCACCACCTAGACAACAACAAGAAGTTATTCCACCTGATCCAGACGTACAACGGAACGCCGCAGAGTGGATGAAGCGTAATTCTTGGTACGACCCAAACGGAAATGATCGTGATGTGTTGATTGCCAAGAAACACGATGAGGCTCTGGTCACTGAAGGTTGGGATCCAACAGATCGTGATTATTGGGCTGAGTTAGATAGTCGCTTGCAAAAAGCACTACCACACCGTTACAATGGATCAACGGACAGTGATTCTATTGTTCGTAAACCGAGGAATGTTGTGGGAAGTTCTGGACGAGAAGCATCAGCGGCATATGGGGGACGGAACACCTCCCAGTTCGTGCTTTCACCTGAAAGGGTTAAAGCAATGAAAGAAGCTGGCGCTTGGGACAATCCAGCACGCAAAAAAGCAATGGTCGAAAGCTTCATGAAGTACGACCGTCAGAACCGCAATTAATACTTGGAGAATAAATAATGGAATCACGTCTTAAAAAATCTTTGAATGCTAGTGGACGCAAGGATCGCGCAAGTGAGGACGCCACCCGCAAAGCACCAGAAGAGAAGTTCATTTCATCGCAGGAACGTAAAAAAATGTGGAGCGATGAGTGGACGCAATCAGCACTGCCAAAACTACCCAATATGGATGGGTGGCATCCTTGCTGGCTTTCAACAACCAATAGCTACGATTCAATTGATAAGCGGATTCGCCTAGGGTACGTACCAGTTAAGTCTGATGAGTTACCGGGCTATGAAGATTACCATGTCAAATCGGGTGAGCATGTTGGGTATATTTCTTGTAACGAGATGTTGTTATTTAAGTTACCAATGGATATCTTTCAGGACTACATGGTGGAAATGCACCATGACAGACCTCGTGATGAAGCGGACAAAGTTCGTGTTCAACTAGAAAGTCTCCAAGGGCAACGTGATAGCAATGGCAAGTCACTTGTGAATGTTGAGGGTGAGGGTCTTGGCAATCTTGATAATCAACCAAGCAAAACGCCCGTCTTTTCGGGTTAACCTCTTAGGAGAAAATTATGTCTAGTACTAATGCTCCGTTCGGCTTGCGTCCTGCGTTCCACCCTTCTGGTCTGGATCGCGCACAGGCGCTCGCTGGCGGTATTACATCGGGTTATGGAACCCAAATTCTGAAAGGGCAACCTGTTGCCTACTCAGCGTCTGCTGGTGTGATCATTCCCTTGACTACTGCCCCCGCTTCTGGATCTGCTGTTGCATGGTCTGGCGCGTTCTCAGGTGTTGAGTGGACTGACACAACTGGTCGTCGTCGCGTATCTAACTACTGGCCTGCATCGACTGCGTATATCGCGGGTTCGTGCGTAGCTTATTTCTATAACGACAACAACATCGTTTATGAAATCCAAGCTGATGGCGCTATGGCACAAACCACAATTGGCAATGAATACAACTTCACTGCAACTACTGCGGGTTCTTCTACCACTGGTTTATCGCAAGCTACTTTAGGCTCTGCGACTGCCGCTGGTAACACAACCCAAGGTCAGATGCGAGTTGTTGACATTGCTCCATACGTGGACAATGCATGGGGTGATTCATACACGATTGTTCGTGTTGTGAATGCACAATCTCAATTCTTTGGCGCGTTTACGGCCATCGCTTAATATAAGGAGCTAAATCATGGCCGCACCAATGCGCAGTACGGACTTTAGAAGTATTGTTGAACCTATCCTCAACGAATGCTTCGATGGAGTCTATGACCAACGTGCCGACGAGTGGAGCCGAGTGTTCCGCGAAGAAGACGGCATTCCACGTAACTACCACGAAGAGCCTGTCCTTTATGGATTTGGTGCCGCACCCCAGTTGCCTGACGGTACTCCCGTTACGTATCAACAGGGTGGCGTACTCTTCTTAAAGCGCTATGTGTATAAAGTGTATGGCTTGGCCTTCGCTTTGACCAAAGTGCTTGTTGAAGATGGCGACCATATCCGTATCGGTCAAGTTTATGCACGCCACTTGGCACAGTCTTTGGTGGAAACCAAAGAGTTGTTGTCAGCTAACGTGTTAAACACATCGTTCAACTCTGCCTACCCAGGCGGTGATGGCGTTTCTTTGATCAGCACTGCTCACCCAATCGTGAACGGTACGTTTAGCAACCAATTGTCTACATCAGCCAATTTGTCGCAAACGTCACTAGAGCAAATGTTGATCCAGATTCGTCAAGCTGTTGACAACAACGGTAAGAAGATCCGTTTGGTTCCACGTCAATTAGTCGTGGCGCCAGGCAACATCTTCCAAGCCGAAGTGTTGTTGAAATCTGTTCTACGTACAGGCAACGCAAACAACGACATCAACCCCATCAAGGCAATTGGCTTGTTGGACGAGGGTGCCGCAGTTCTGTCACGTTTGACTTCATCTACCGCATGGTGGGTGCAGACTGACGCTCCAGAAGGCTTCAAGTTGTTGATGCGTCGTCGTCTTGAGAAGACCATGGAAGGTGATTTTGAAACCGACTCCATGCGTTACAAGGCTACAGAGCGTTACGACGTAGGCTTTACGGATCCACGTTGTGCTTATGGCACCGCTGGTGTCTAAAGCAAACAGGGGGTTGTAACTAAATTACACCCCCTTTTTTTTAATCTGATCAAGCTTTTCAAGGAGAAGATCAAATGCCTCAATTTTCCGACGACCTATTCTTAGGCCCTGCACAAACGTACATGGGTACGGGACTTCGCAACTACTCTACTACCGCAACTGGTGGTACTGGTAGTGTTTCATCAACAACTTTGACAATAACTGCGATGAACTTTGGTTCGCCAATTGTTCTCGGTATGTATGTTGATGGATCAAGTGTTACTGATGGCACCTATATCACTGCATTTGGCACTGGTACTGGTGGTACAGGCACTTACACACTCAATCAAGCACTTAACATTGCTAACACAACAGCTTTAACTTTCCATGATCTAGAGCCTTACGACAATCCATCTCCGATGAGCTTGGGTATTGGCCCACTTGGTCGTGTCTATGTTTGGGACGTCGTTCCTCAAGCTCCAGTCACTAACAACATTGCTTTATCGCAAACAACAACAACTGCCAATCAAGCAGTTACTTTGACTGCTGGTACATCAGCCAAGTCTGTTGTTCGTCAAGATGGCGTAACTGTGATCCAGTTAGACGTGCCACGCGCTGTTAAAGTTAATTCTTCAACAACTGCTCGTGCGTTTACCGTTACTGGTTATGACGTCTACGGTCAATCCATGAGTGAATTGATCACTGTGGTCACCGCGGCAACTGCTGTAACTGGCTTAAAAGCGTTCTATCAGATCTCTGGTGCAACGATTTCTGGTTCTGCAACTGCGGTTGTGATCGGTACAAGTGATGTCCTAGGTATCCCAGTTCGCGTTGCTAACGTAGCGTATGTAGCAAGCGTCAAGAGCAACAACACACTAGCGCAAGACGCTGGTACGTTTGTCGCCGCAGACACTGCTACAGCAACAACAGGCACTGGTGACGTTCGCGGAACCTACGCGCCTGCAACTACATCGAACGGAATTATCCGCACGGTGATGGCTGTGACGCTCCCTGGCATCGCTGTTGGCCCCAATGCGACTCGCACTGGTGCTCTTGGTGTGAACCAAAACTTAGTTTCCTAAGAGGAGAACACAATGGGTCAATTCAAACCAATGGTCAAAATGATGACCACAGAGCCTTCAGTAATCCTGAAGCTTAAAAAGGGTGGCAAAGTATCCAAGATGGCTATGGGCGGTGATTTTGCCCCTATGCAATCCACTATGCCTGCCCAAATGCCTGTTGCTTCAGCACCTCCTATGGGAATAGCACCAAAGCGTCCACCAATGATGGCTCGTCGTAAAGCGATGAATCCTCTGATGATGGCCAAAAAAGGTGGCTCAATGGACAAGCACGAAGACGCCGCTCAAGATCGCGCAATGATCAAGAAGGCTATGGCAGGCAAGAAGTTCGCTTCTGGTGGCAAGATCGACAGTGCTGAAACCAAAACTACCATCAAAGGTAACGCTAGCAAATTCTTGAATACCAAGGTTGTTGACGGTGACAAGACCGATAAGGCTCATGGCACCAAAGGCATCAAGGAAAAGAATGGTGGCGGTTATGCCAACGGTGGCACTATCAAAGGCAATGCAAGCAAGTTCATGAACACCAAAGTGGTGGACGGGGACAAGACTGACAAAGCTTCTGGTACTTCTGGTGTCAAGATGGGTAATGGCGGTGGCTACAAAAAGGGCGGAAAAGTGCCTGGCCTAGGTCGCGCTATTGAAGGTGGCAATTGGGAGAACCGAGCCGCTGATACCGCACATGGTGGCGTTTCAAACACTACTACTGGTGGTGTAAAGAACGGCAACGGTGGTGGCTTCAAGAAGGGCGGTTCAACAAAAAAAGCCTACGCGACGGGGGGTACTGTTAATACAGGCAAACCCGTCGCTATGCCACGCAAGCCTATGTCACGTCCAGTGGCAAACAGCTTGCAATCTGGCACCTTTGCTAAAGGCGGAAAAGTTAGCCACCATGCAGATGGTGGTGAAGAAAAAGGTGAAAAAGAATTTTCGCCTTGGGCAAAATTAAATATGTCTCCAAAAGAGCGCCATAATTTAATTCATGCTCCTGCTTCGTCTTACAGTGAAGACGCTGTTAACAAATCAATTGCTAGTTCTAATCGATCTGGTCGCAAGATTAGTGGTAAAGAAGCAAAAGCAATTCATTCTTTGTTAAAAGGTCGTCATGCAAAAGGTGGCAATGTAAAAAAGTATGAAAGCGGATCTTCTGTTACACCATCTGGTGATCCAAAAGTAGTTACTGACAAAGCGAGTCGTGAGCTTGAAGAAGCTTTGAATCCTTTGAGCATGATGAAAGAGGGCTACGGAAAGATTCGGGATTACTTTACTAGCAAGCCAGCACCTGCGGGTAGCATTACAAAAACTGAGAAATCAGTGACGGTAGCCCCTCGCAAACGTGGCGGAAAAGCGTAAACTAAGTGGGGGCTACGTGCCCCTACTTTTAATTTTTGGAGAATTAGAATGCGACCAATAGTACAAGGGCCATACACGCCTGCGGTAGCCTCAACAACGGCATTCAATGCCCAAGGATTTACTAGTACGGGCGTAGCGACTGCCCCAACTACAACATCGACTACAGATGGTTTGGCGCACTATGTGACACTCACATCGCCTGCTCAAGCTACTTTGGCTGGTATCAATTTTACGATTGTCGGAACAGACCCCGATGGTCACGATATATCTGAGACGATTGCTGGCCCCGCCAGTGCATCAACAGTTACAAGCACCAAGTTTTTTAAAACTGTATCAACAATTCAACCGTCAGCCACCATGGGTGCTTTGACATTGGCTGTTGGTATTGCAGTTACCGCCATTAGCCCAACAATTCCACTGACCAATTCAGCGGCGGCGGCAAGCATGACGGTTGCGATAACTGGAACAATCAACTACACCGTGTATGAAACTTTTGCAAATGTATATGTGCATAGTGCAAACTCAGTTTCTACACCAATTACTGCGTTGACATCAAAAACAGCAAACACTTCTGGAACTGCTTCAGTAAGCGCAACTGGAATAATTTTGCTTGTTAACTCAGTAACTGCTAGTGCAACATTCACCATTTGGCTTAACCAAAATAGTTCTGGATTGGCTTAATCATGCCTTTAATCAAATCAAAATCTGACAAGGCGTTTAAGTCAAACATCAAGGCTGAGATGAACGCAGGCAAGCCACAAAAGCAAGCCGTGGCCATCGCTTACGCTACCAAGCGTGCGGCTAAAAAAGCTAGTGGTGGCGATGTTCGTCCTGAGTCTTACAGCCCACACTCATACGATAGCGATGTCGATTACTACGCTTCTTTGAAAAAGCGTCCTTCGTCACGTATGAAGTCTCCACCCCCTCTTGAAAGCACTGGGATGGATACTCCTCAAGATCGCAGAGTGCTTCAAGAGCAGGCGCGCATGGCAAAACAAAAGCCAATGAACAAAGCACAAGGCATGGATTTTTTGAGCAAAGTTCGTGAAGGCTTTGAAAAGATGCATCAGAAAAAAGCTAAGGGTGGCAAGGTTAAGAAAACTAACTCTTGCTGGTAATTTATGGCTAAACAAGGTCTATATGCAAACATTCATGCAAAACAGCAAAGAATTGCTAATGGCTCTGGCGAAAAAATGCGCAGAGTTGGTAGCAAAGGTGCCCCAACTGCTGAAGCGTTTAAAGAGTCAGCCAAAACAGCCAAAATGAGCAAAGGTGGCGTCTCTCTTGCCATTGGTAGGGGTGAGAAGCTTCCAGAGTCAAAGGGGGCTGGTCTGACCGCTAAAGGTCGTGCAAAGTACAACCGTGAGACTGGTAGCCATTTAAAGGCTCCACAACCTCAAGGCGGAGCCCGTAAAGACTCTTTTTGCGCAAGAATGAGTGGCGTTGTAGAACATGCAAAGGGTGATGCACCGAGAGCAAAAGCATCACTAAAACGGTGGAATTGCCCCAATTGGTAGAGGTAAACAATGTCAACTAGCGGAACAGTCGGTCAAACAGTAATCACCGTTCAGAACTTGATCGATGATGGGGCTAGACGCGCGGGCAAGTTGGCGGAAGAGTTGACTGTTGAACAGGTACAAGCCTCAAAACAGTCTCTCTTCATGATCTTGAGCAACTTGATCAACCAAGGTATCCAATACTTTGCCATCAAGAAGTACGTATACGGGCTTCAGCCGAACAAATACGAGTACTTGCTACCCACGGGTGGGGTAGACGTTTTAAACGCCTTGTATCGTTGGATGACGCAACCTATTGGTTCGTACACCACGAGTGCGGGCGGTATCGTCCAAAACGTGGCTGATGACAACGTGGCAACTTATTGCCAACAAGGTAGCGCCAATGGCAATATCGTGGTCAATTACGGAACAAACAATCCTCAGTACATTGGCTCAATTGGCATGATGCCATACGTGTCTGGTGGAGGCTCTGCTACGTGGAGTTACTACTACCAAGCATCTAGCGATGGATCGACTTGGACGACGCTGTACACGGCAACTGCGGTTACTGTGACGGATGGACAGTGGTTGTGGCAAGACATAGATCCAGGCGCAAACGTCCAGTACTACCGTATTCAAGCGTTTGGTGGTACTACTTTGGCTATCCGTGAGTGGTACTTGGGTGTGAACTCAACAGAAATCACCATGGCTCGTTTGAACCGTGATGACTACACCAACTTACCAAACAAGAACTTTACGGCAAACCAACCGTTCCAGTTCTGGTTGAACCGTACCATTCCCCAAGCAACTATCACTTTGTGGCCAACCCCACAGAGCGCGTTCTATCAAATGACCGTGTGGTATTCAAGCCAAGTGGAAGACGTTGGTGCACTGAACGGTCAATTGGCTATCCCAGACCGTTGGTTGATGGCTATACAGAATATGCTAGCTCACCAAATGAGCCAACAGTTGCCTGCCATTGATCTCGCAAAGATTCAATACTTGGAAGCCCAAGCGGAGAAGTACTTCATCATGGCGGAGCAAGAAGAGCGTGATAAGTCACCAATCTACTTTGCTCCAAACATTAGCGTGTACACGAGGTAAGAATGCCTCGTTTTTTAAACACCGAAGGCAATGCAGTAATTGCAATTTTCATTTGCGACAGATGCAAGATGAAAAGACCAATTGTTGAAGAAATGCCTGATCCAAATTTTCCAGGCCTTCGCGTTTGTCAACAAGGTTGTGCTGATCAAAAGGATCCGTATCGGTTGCCTGCACGCAAGACTGAGCGCATTACATTGGCGTATCCACGTCCTGACGTTAGCGTAGCTGTGGATCCTGACGCAATCATCACAACAGGTGATAATCAACTTGATCTTTCACCTGAGCAAAACACTCAAACGCCTTCTAATAACGGAAACCTTGATACTTTGAGTCCATCACCGGGGCAGTAAATATGGCCAATATAACCATTACCCAACTACCAAACGCATCAGCCTTGACGGGTTCTGAGCTTGTACCTATTGTTCAAAACGGTGTAACTGTACAAACCACTACTAGCTCTATTTCTGGTGCGGGCGCACTGAACTATCCGTTTTTGACTGTTGGATCAACTTCAGGATTGACCCAAGCGCGTTATTTAACGACTAGCACTGGGTTATCTTTAACTGATGGTGGCGCAGGCACCACTTTGCGAATCAACATGACTGGCGCGTCAGCAAGTTTGAATAGCGCAAGTACAGGAATTATTGTCAAAGATAGCGCTAGCACAGTCACAAACCGTTCAATAACGGTTGGCTCAGGGATGACCGTCTCTAATGGTGATGGTGTTTCTGCAAATCCTTTGATCGGTTTAAGCCAACTTTTACAAAACATTTCTAGTACAAGTGCGGTTGGTTTATTAACTGTTAACGGAAACACTGTTACAGCTACCACAATCGTTGGTACTACTAATCAAATTAGTGTTAGCAATGGAAACGGCATAGGTGGTTCGCCCACTATAGGTATTGCGTCTAACCCAGTGGTGCCAGGCACCGCTTCAATAACAATTCCTAGTGGTACTACTGGACAACGTGGTAGTGCCACAAATGGCCAACTTAGATACAACACTACTACTGGAACATTTGAAGGCTATGCAAATGGCGTGTGGGGTTCAATTACCACGGGTACTGGTGTTACTTCTGTTGCAACTGGAACTGGTCTTACGGGTGGCCCTATCACCTCGACAGGCACTATTTCAATTGCTGACACAACAGTGGTTGCAGGCTCCTACACAAATGCCAACATCACTGTTAATGCTCAAGGTCAAATTACTGTTGCATCAAATGGTTCTGCGGGTGGGGTTACCTCTTTTCAAACATCTTTAAGTGGTTTAACGCCATCGACTGCAACTACGGGCGTGATTACTTTGGGTGGTACTCTAGGCGGTGCAAGTGGTGGCACTGGGGTAAACAACGGATCAAGCACGATCACAATTGGTGGTAACTTAACGCACTCAGGCGCTTTTACACAATCTTTTACGGCAACTGCAAATACGGCAGTTACGTTGCCAACATCTGGCACATTAATTTCTAGCGTTACAGCGTTATCTGGTGCAGTTTCAGGAACACCATCATCCACCACGTATTTGCGAGGTGATGGAACTTGGGCAACCATTAGTACTTCATCAGGTACGGTTACTAGCGTTGGTTTTACTGGCGGTTTAATTACTGTAGCAACACCAACTACAACCCCTGCTTTGACCGTTGCAGGCACCTCTGGCGGTGTTGTTTACTTCAGTTCTGCAAGTACATGGGCATCAAGCGCGGTTTTAACGGCTAGCGCTTTGATGATTGGGGGCGGTGCAGGCGTGGCTCCAAGCACCACAACCACTGGAACTGGTGTATTAACGGCTTTGGGTAATGCAACCAACGGTGCAAGTGGCATTGTTGTTAAAGATGCAAATCAAAATATTTCTGTAAATTCACTTAGCCAAGGTTATTTAAGTGTTGCCGCAACTGGTACAACCACGACATTAACAGTTGCATCTGTACCAAATTATGTAGTTACTGGTTCTGGTGGGCAGACATATCAATTACCTAATGCAACAACTTTGGCAAATGGTGTTAATTACACATTCAACAATAACCAAAGCAGTGGTGCCATAACAGTCAACAATAATTCAGGGACACTTATTGTGTCTGTACCTTCGGGTGGATTTGTTGATGTAACTCTTTTATCTAATGCAATAGCGGCAGGTTCATGGGACACCCATTTCCAAGCGCCAGCAAACACCACTTGGAGCACAAACACACTAAGCACTGGCTCTGCAATTATTACGTCTCAGACGGTGCAAGGTACAAGGCTTATTTCGACAATAGCCACGGGTACGGCTCCTTTAACGGTTGCATCCACAACTCAAGTGGCTAACTTAAACGCAGAGACGTCAGGAACCGCAACAAACGCAACTAATGTGGGTATTACGTCAGCATCTTCTGGTGCAACAAATTACTTAACTTTTGTAACTGCTACTAGCGGAAATCTACCTGAATTGGTAAACTCATCAATAACTTGTAATGCCGTTAATGGGACAATTACAGGTGGCATTACTGGAGGAACTTTCTAATGTCCGCATCAGGCTATACCCCAATTTCGCTGTACTACAGCACTACAGCGGCTTCCGTTCCTGTAAACACAAATCTTGCAAATGGTGAGTTGGCGATCAACGTCACCGATGGTAAGTTGTTCTACAAAGACAATTCGAACGCTGTACAAGTTATCGCTTGGAAGACAACGCCAACGACCGCAGGCGGTACGGGTCTGACGACCTACACCACTGGTGACTTGCTATATGCATCGGCTACAAATACTCTAAGCAAGTTGGCTGTAGGCACTAATGGCTATGTGTTGACATTGTCTGGCGGTTTACCAACTTGGGCGGCCAGTACTGGTGGTGTGACATCATTCAGCGCGGGCACCACAGGGTTTACGCCAAGTACCAGTTCAACTGGGGCTATCACGTTGGCGGGGACTTTAATTGCCGCAAACGGTGGTACAGGTTTGACGTCATCTGGAACTAACGGAAACGTGTTGACATCAAACGGTTCTGGTTGGGTATCGTCTGCACCCGCGGCTTCTGGCGTCACACAAGCCAAAGCGACAATGATCAACTTTATCTTCAGTATTTAAGGAGCTAACATGGCTAATCCAAATCTTCTTGCGGCGACCACAGCGTCTGGCACGACCACGTACTTAACACCTACCAATACAACTGCTAACGTGTTGCTATCTAACGCCGCATCCAGTGGTCAGGTCTACAAGATCAACCAGATCGTGTGCGCTAACGTGAACGGTACTTCGGCTGTAAATGCTACCGTGTCAATTAACAGTGTAGCGGCAGGTGGTGGTACTGCTTACCCAGTGATCTCCACTATTGCTGTGCCCGCAAGCGCGTCAGTGATTGCTGTGGATAAAACGACTGCCATCTATTTGATGGAAGACAAGTCCATCACGGTGACATCGGGTACTGCAAGCGGAATCACTTACACGATCTCATACGAAGTCATATCGTAATTTTGGAGTAGCCAATGAGCTTACGCCAACAAAATCTGGGAAGTATTATTAAGCCTGGCTTTAATCCGCTTGGGACGCAGACGTCTTCCTATGCATATAACCTATTTACTTGGGGTAGTGGCGCAGATGGGGCGCTTGGACTTAATAATAGAACAAATTATTCCTCGCCAAAACAAGTTGGTTCTTTGTATTGGACAAATGTTGGCGCAACAAATTCTTCTTATGCAATTCGTAATGACGGTACTTTATGGGCATGGGGCTCGAATGGCAGTGGCCAATTAGGTCTTGGTAATACAACATATTATTCTTCGCCCAAGCAAGTCGGTTCATTGACTACATGGTCGTATATTGCCCAAGGATTTGGCCCACAAATTTACGTTATTAAAACCGATGGTACGTTATGGGCATGGGGATATGGCGGTTCTGGTCAATTAGGCCTTGGTAACACAACATCTTATTCATCTCCAAAACAAGTTGGATCATTAACCACTTGGAGCAAAATTGCTTTTGGAGGAGCGCATTGCGTTGCAATCAATACTTCGGGTCAATTATTCTCATGGGGTCAAAATCCATACGGTGAACTTGGACTTGGAAATACAACATATTATTCATCTCCTAAACAAGTGGGCGCTTTAACTAATTGGTCAACTGTTTCTGCTGGTAGGGTAAATTCATATGCTGTTAAAACCGATGGAACTATTTGGTCTTGGGGAAATAATGCAGTTGGTCAACTAGGGATTGGAAATAGAACTAACTTTAGCTCTCCCAAACAAATTGGCGCATTAACAAATTGGTTAAAAGTTTCTGGTGGTGCGTATTACACCGTAGCTGTTAAAACTGACGGTACTTTTTGGGCGTGGGGACAAAATCAAACAGGACAGTTAGGCCTTAACAATCTGACATATTATTCCTCACCCAAACAAGTGGGTTCATTAACCAACTGGTTAAATCTTGCTGTTGGCGGTCAAGAATTTACACTTGCATCTAAAACTGACGGAACGCTTTGGGCTTGGGGTCGTGGCACAGAAGGACAGTTAGGTCTTGGAAATACTACAAGCTACTCATCACCAAAACAAGTGGGAGTATCTACAACTTGGGGTGTTTTTGATGGTGGCCAGTATCATGTTATTGCCCAAGGATAAATCATGGCAACATTACAAGTATCAGGCGTTCAATACTCAGGCATCTGGACAATGCAACAGGTTAACTCTGCTATTTCGGCAGGGACTTGGCCGACTCAGCCTGCTCCGCATTTGTATGCGTGGGGTTTAAACAGTAATGGTCAGCTTGGATTAGGTAACACGACTAATTATTCATCCCCCAAGCAGGTTGACACTCTTACTAGCTGGTCAGTATTACCAACTGGTACATCAATAGGCGCATCTCTTGTAATTAAAACGGACGGTACTTTGTGGGCATGGGGTTATGGTCCCGGCGGTAGACTTGGCTTAGGTAATACAACATCTTATTCGTCACCTAAACAAGTTGGAGCTTTAACTAATTGGTCAAAAATATCTGTAGGATATTTCAATGTTTTAACTACCAAAACAGACGGTACATTATGGGCTTGGGGTGGTAATGGTTTTGGCCAATTAGGTTTGGGAAACATAACCTATTATTCATCACCTAAACAAATAGGCAGTTTAACCACTTGGCTTACTACAGCCGCAGGTGCATATAGTTCTTACGCTATTAAAACCGACGGTACGCTTTGGTCATGGGCTAGAAATGATTATGGCGAACTAGGTCTTAATAACACTACATCTTATTCTTCTCCAAAACAAGTTGGTTCTTTGACAACTTGGTCAAAAATAACTGCGGGGTTTTTTCATGCCTTGGCTATTAAGACCGATGGAACAATATGGTCTTGGGGTTGGAATTCCAATTATCAAGGCGCAGGTGGCCAATTAGGCCTTGGCAATAGCACCAATTATTCTTCACCAAAACAAATTGGCGCTTTAACCACATGGCTTATTACAAATGCAGGCCCATACACATCATTAGCCACCAAAACAGACGGAACTCTTTGGTCTTGGGGAATAAATAGTATTGGAGAATTAGGTCTTGGAAACAGAACTAATTACTCATCTCCAAAACAAATTGGTGTATTAACAAATTGGTTAACTATTGCATCGGGTAGATACTTTACCGTTTCTACTAAAACTGATGGAACCCTTTGGACTTGGGGTCAAAACAATTATGGACAACTAGGTACAGGTAATACAACAAACTATTCATCCCCTAAACAGGTTGGATCATTAACAACTTGGTCATCTGTTTCTTGTAGTTTAAATAATGTAGTAGCAATTGCCTCTACCTGATATAAACTAATCCCATGAACAAAACACTACACTTCCTCTCTGGCATTCCACGTTCAGGCTCTACCGTCTTGGCGGCTATCCTGAACCAAAACCCCGCAACCCACGTCTCTACGACATCTGGCCTTGTCCACGCCCTTGATGGGCTTGCCAACACATGGCACTCGGCTGGCCTGTTAAACGAGAACGACCCTGAACGCAAGAAGCTCGCGCAGACAATGCGTGGCTGTATTGATGCTTTCTACGAAGACACAGACAAGCCTGTCATCATTGACAAGTCCCGTGGGTGGCCTATCCCCCAGATCATGGGTGCGATGAACCAAGTGCTGAATCGTCCCTGTAAGGTGATCGCTACCGTGCGTCCTGTGCCTGATTGCATGGCGTCGTTCGTGCGCGTGGCAAAGCCTGATGATCTAGATAAATTCATGTACTCTGGACAGTTGGCTGACCACCTAAAGGCGGCATATCTGTCGTTGGAAGCGGGCTACAAAGCCATGCCAGAGAACTTCCTATTCGTTGTGTATGACGAACTCCTTGCTGATCCAAAGGGTCAACTAGACCGCATCCATGAGTTCTTGGGTCTGGAGCCATACGCCTACGACTTCAGCAACATCGACGGCAGTTCGGTCAAGGAAGACGACGAGAACCTACACGGCTACGCTGGTATGCACGATGTCAAGCCCGTCTTGGCTAAACAGCACGATGACAAGTCCAAAGACTTATTGAAGCACCACTACAACCAATTCTGCCAACCAGAGTTCTGGAATGACAACGCACGCACGATGCCTGAGTTAGATGACTTAGACCTCCAAGTCGCGGCTGGCAAGATGGGTGACTTTACCGAAGGGTGGAGACTCTCAGAGAAGCTCAATGCCGAGCGTCCCAATGACCACCGAGCCGCGTACAACCGCAGTTGGTACTTGCTCAAACAGGGCAAGGTCGGTGAGGGCTATAGAGAGATGAACAGAGGGCGCTTCTGTGGAATCATTGGTGAGAAGTTCCCAGACACCCCAGCCCCAGAGTGGGACGGCAAGACAAAAGGCACGATCCTGCTGTACTGCGATCACGGCCTTGGCGATCAAATCCACCAAGTGCGTTACGCCCGTGACTTAGTTGCGAGGGGTAACAAGGTAGTAGTGTGCTGTTCAGGCGCTTTGGTGGGTTTGTTCAATAAGATTGAAGGCGTATCTGCTGTCATTCAGCACGGCGCGGAATACGGCGTCTACCACGACTTCTGGTGCTTTGCTATGGTGGCTCCGTACTACCTCGGCTACGAGATGGCAGACCTACGTGGGGATGCGTATATTGACAAGCCCGCAGTCATCAAAGGTTACAAGAAACGCATTGGTCTGCGTTGGCAAGGTAACAGCAAATTCGAGGACGACCATAACAAACGCTTCCCATACCAAATGCTGTTTGATGCAGTGCGAGGCACGGACTATGAGTTCATATCTTTACAGCGCGATGAGGGTGCAGATGCTTGCCCTACGTGGGTAAAACAAGTACCATTGAATACTTGGGAAGACACTAAAAACGCTGTTGCATCCTGCGACTTAGTCATCAGTTCATGTACGTCCGTGAGCCATTTGGCGGCGGCTATGGGTGTGGAGACTTGGGTGGTTATCCCTGTGATGGGGTACTACCTGTATGCTTTAGATGGCGATAAGTGCCCGTACTACGACACCATGAAGCTGTTGCGTCAAGAAGTGTTTGGTGAGTGGGATGCTCCGTTCAACAAAATCAAAGAGAGATTGAACATGAACAAAGTAGAACTAAGGATGGTTTCGTGAGCAATCGCTACGTAGCGGCCATCAACAAGCCCGGCTTTAATCCGCTTGGGACGCAGACGAGTACGACTTTTTATGATTTGTATAGCTGGGGCCGCAATGCACAAGGTCAGTTGGGATTAGGCAACACTACCGCCTATTCATCTCCTGTACAAGTTGGAGCTACTAGTGAGTGGGCAAGCGTCTCTGCTTCTGCTGGCAATGTATTTGCGGCGGCTTTAAAGCCCAATGGAACCTTGTGGATGTGGGGATATAACGGCTATGGCAACTTGGGTAATGGAAATCTTACAAATTATTCTAGCCCCATACAAGTTGGTGCATTAACTACTTGGGCGCAGGTAGCTTGTGGCGAAGGATTTACTGGCGCAGTTAAAACTGATGGAACATTATGGATGTGGGGCCGCAATAATAATGGTCAGTTAGGTCAAGGCAATACTACATATCGGTCTAGTCCTGTGCAAGTTGGATTACTTTCTACATGGCTCAATGTTGCCGCTGGTTATAATCAAACTATTGCTTTAAAAACTGACGGCACATTGTGGTCTTGGGGTAGTGGTAACGTAGGTCAGTTAGGTTTGGGAAATACTACGTCATATTCTTCGCCAAAGCAAATCGGAGCATTGACTACATGGTCTAAGATTTCTACATCAGCATACTTAGACCCTATGACGTTTGCCATTAAAACTGACGGCACTATGTGGTCATGGGGTAGCAATAGCCAAGGACAACTTGGTCTTGGCAATACTACTTATTATTCATCTCCAAAACAGATTGGCGCTCTTACCACTTGGCGTACTGTTAATGCTGGATATGCTTGTGCCGCCAATACAAAAACTGATGGTACTCTGTGGTCATGGGGCTACAACAACCGTGGACAGCTAGGACTTGGCAATAGAACAAGTTATTCTTCGCCTAAGCAAGTTGGCTTATTGACTACGTGGGTGGCGGCATCGCAAGGTGCATCTAGTTTTACTATGGCAACCAAAACTGACGGTTCTTTATGGGCGTGGGGTTATAACTCCAATGGTCAGCTTGGGTTGGGCAATGTAACCGCTTACTCTAGCCCCAAGCAAGTTGGGTCGGTTTTAACGTGGTCTACCGTTGCCGCCATGCTAAATTCATCTTTTGCTTTGAGATAAACAAATGGCAACAACAACAGTATCAGGCGTTCAATACTCAGGCTCATGGAGTCTTAGCAGTGTAGCCAATGCAAGGGCGTTGGGGACTTGGCCTAGCCAGCCAGTGCCGTATTTATTTACTATTGGTGATAACGCTTCTGGCCAACTTGGTGTTGGAAATATTACAAGTTATTCGTCCCCAAAACAAGTTGGATCGCTTACTACATGGAATCTTATTAGTTGCGGTTCTTCAGTTAATCTTGCTACAAAAACAGATGGCACACTTTGGGCTTGGGGTGGTAGTGGTTTTGGTAGTACTGGTCTTGGAAACACAAACAATTATTCTTCCCCAAAACAAGTTGGCTCATTAACCAATTGGTCTTTTATTTCTCTTAGACAATATACTGCTTTTGGAATAAAGACAAATGGCACTTTGTGGGGTTGGGGAAGAAATCAAAGTGGTCAATTGGGATTAGGTAATACAACATACTATTCTTCCCCAGTGCAAATTGGGGCTTTAACCAATTGGGCTTTTGTTCAAGGTAGTGCTGGCGCCGCCACATCTACTTTTGCCATTAAAACAGATGGAACATTATGGGCGTGGGGTTCAGGTGGTGGCGGGGTATTAGGTCTTGGCAACACAACAAACTACTCCTCACCAAAACAAATTGGCGCATTAACAACTTGGGCTAAAGTTTCAAGTCTTTTAGGTAATACATTGGCACTTAAAACCGACGGCACTCTGTGGGCTTGGGGAAACAATGGTGTAGGCCAGCTTGGGCTTGGGAACACAACATATTATTCCTCACCAAAACAAATTGGTGCATTAACCACTTGGTCAAAAATTGACGCAGGATATAGTAATGGAATAGCCATTAAAACAGATGGCACTATGTGGTCTTGGGGTCAAGGAGCATTTGGTCAATTGGGGCTAGGAAATACAACCAGCTATTCTTCCCCCAAGCAAATTGGTTCTGCAACTAATTGGTTGCAAATAAGCGCAGGCCTTTACAGTACTGGCGCACTAACAACAATTGGCACTCTTTATACTTGGGGGCCAAATAGTAGTGGTCAGTTGGGGCAAGGTAACACAACTAATTTATCAGCACCAAAACAAGTTGGCACATTAACTAGTTGGACAGCAATATCGGCTGGATCTTCTGCCAACACAACGGCAATTGCATCAGTTTAATTTTTTACAAGGAGTCACACATGACACATTATGTTCAAGTAGTCGGAAACGAAGTAAAGCAGGTCTGGGATACACCTCCCTCAGAAGGCGTAGGCAACAACGGATGGCGTAATGCCGTCGAGGTTCGCCCGTCAATCCAAGCTGGCCGTCAAGGGTACACAGCACATCGCTATGACCTCAACGCTGATCCAGTGCAAATCATCTGGGATACATACGAGATCTCTGTTGATGACCGCAAGGGTGGCATGAGAGCTAACGCTGGTTTTGAGTTCCAACAAGTTGTGAACCAACAAGCCCGTAACCCTGATTCATATGATGCTAATGCTGTAGAGACAGCACGCCAAGCGATGTTGACTAAGCAAGCCGCAATTGATGCTTGCACTACTCACGACGCTTTGGATGCTCTATGAAGGTTAACTTAGGTAGTGGGTATAAACGCATCGAGGGTTTTGTAAACGTCGATGATGACCCATTGGTTGAGCCAGATTACCTAGTTAACATTGAGGGCGCTAAGTTGCCCTTTGAGGACAACTCTGTTGAAGAGATCAGGGCGCACCATATCCTTGAGCATATCGGTGAGAGCTTCATCCCGTTGATGAAGGAACTGCACCGCGTCTGCAAGAATGGCGCTCTCTTGGATATCGTAGTGCCTCACCACTTCCACGATAACTTCTACGGTGATCCAACGCACAAGCGTCCAATCACTGTGAGTGCTGTCTC
>Ga0194047_10000112_pt1 | contig 56502 bp, 59 predicted proteins | sample JunL225m_MetaG_2_FD_160070 | JGI IMG/M metagenome (GOLD analysis project Ga0194047, IMG submission 160070) | Anoxic zone freshwater microbial communities from boreal shield lake in IISD Experimental Lakes Area, Ontario, Canada - Jun2016-L221-5m | ecosystem: Environmental > Aquatic > Freshwater... | reverse complement strand
AAGCAGAATTACGATAGCAATGATGCGAAGTGCCCGTATTTACTCCTTTTAGCGCTAAAACTCAGATTCTTCCGACTTCGCTACGCTCGCAATGACAAAAACCACCACACGTTTTGACAAAGAGCCAAATGGTTATAGGTAAGTTTGTTAGCAGGGGATTCGGAAAGGTAGAATTGACAATTGGGTAGAATTTAAGCCCCATTACGGATGGGGCTTTTAAAGTGTATATTGTTGATTTTTTAATCAAAGTTAGAAACTAAATTTTTAAGAGCGTCAAGGATTATTACGGTTACCTTTCTTATTAAATTTTCGTCTTTTCCAACTTCGCAGTTTACGATGATTGCAGAATTTCCGCAGATTGGTTGTGCTTCGGACATTGTCTTACAACCATTGAAACGACTTTTTTTATCACAGTTCACATCAAAAAAAATGATTGTCGTTTGACCTAGGTGTCTCTTTGTTGGCATATTTGATGAAATGATCGGTTGCACTGTATGAGGAAATTTCCCCATTTCGAAAATTTTGGTTACTATTTTTTTTGCTGCTTTATTTCGCACAACTATAAAAACTGGGATACATGTGGTTTTGTGCCCAGTTGCTTCAAGGTCGGCGAGTCTATCGGTTGCGAGTGTCATTGTGGTACCTCACTTTGAAGAAGTTAATAAAAGTTTTTAAAGTTCTTAACTCTGATCGTAGCACTTATTATCTGTAGATTACTACTCTTTGAGGGCCTTGTCAAAATTGCTAAAATTAGCCTTTATTTTAGGCAAAAGACAAATTAAAAGCCATTAATGCTGCTGCATTGATGGCTTTTAAAAATTCTTAATTCTTATTTTCTTTTATAATCCTGCAAACCCTGGAAAGGGCCAATATGAAGTGACCCTCTTCCCTTTTTGAAGTTATTTGGAAGAAATTAGTAAATGATTTCGCTTTGAATTCATTTTCTAATTGCGCCATTTCATCGCCAAGGTGTTTTTCGTCCTCGGCGTCATAAAAGTAAAGCATTATCACAATGCTATCATCTGTGATGTATTTCGTTGTCTCAATTGTTCTGCAAAGCACTAAAGGCATATCCTTAGGGAATATTAAGCATGATTCTTCTTTTAATATTATCAACACGTCCTCATCATTGAGTCCGATTATGAAATTCTTTTTTTGCATCTGCAGCTTTCTTTAGGTTTCGAAAAATATAATGTTTCTAATTTGCCAGAGCTTTTCAAAATGTCTTGTCATAGATCTGCTATAAATTTAGAAAACCATTCCTCGGCCTCTTCCAGTAAGGCTCCTTTTTTGGTCTTGTATTGAATTATTTCTACCAAAAATCCATTTGATAATAGTGTGCTTGTTTGCATTTCATCTTCAACAAATAATGACGCAGTTTCAAAAAAATTTAAATGAATCAGCTGGTAATCTTCTCCGGTTCTGCTTCTTGAGAGGTATTCATATTGCTGATTATTATTTTTCCTGATTATAGTTTCGAGCAAAGCAAAATCCGGTATGTTACTTGCGATAGTCAAAGCTATCAAACTTTTGAAGCGCAATTTATTTTGGGAATAATTTTGAAAAAGTTCAGTTAAAGCATCATTATTAGTGACAATAATAATATTTTTCTTTTTCTTGATTCCTTGCTTATTTTCAAAAGAAATGACCGGCGGTTTTCTTTGCGAATCGCGGTCTGATACTACAAGTTTTAATGGTTCAACTGTTGGATTGTTTTTTGAAGATCCTAATCGTGCCATGACGTTGTTGTTTGGATGTTTGTGAAAAATTGTTAAGATGCTGAAAGAACATTAGAGTAGCGTAACACTTTATATCTTTTTTGTCAATAGCTGAAAAGATTGTACAGAAAAGATTAATCTGGCAATATAATTTTAGCTATGAGATAATGGTTAAATAGATTTTGGATTATAGCTTATCGCTTATAGATTTTTTTAAACGCTGAAAATTTGATTTAATTATAAACTCGTAAAAATGGGAAGCTAAGAAGCTGATGCCTAAAAAGCTGATTCATATGTTAGAAACTAGTCTTAAAAAATATTTTAATTTCTCACAGTTTCGCTCTGGACAAAAAGAAATCGTGGAAAGCATCATGGCCGGAAGGGATGTTGTTGCCTTGATGCCAACGGGTGGAGGAAAGTCCCTGTGTTTTCAATTGCCTGCAATTTTGAGTGACCAAATTTCAATTGTCATCTCGCCCCTGATTGCGCTGATGCAGGATCAGGTTGATGGGTTGGTGGCACGAGGAATTTCTGCAACCTATATCAATAGCGCACTTTCTTTTGACGAAATTTCTCAGAGACTGGCTGACATCAGAGCTGGAAAAATAAAAATAGTATATATAGCGCCAGAAAGATTTGGCAATCATCAATTTCAAAAAATGTTTGCGCAGTTAGATGTTTTTTTGTTGGCGGTTGATGAAGCGCACTGCGTGTCGCAATGGGGTCATGATTTTCGTCCTGACTATTTGAATGTGAAACAATATATTGCGCTATTGCCGAAGCGTCCCATTGTTGCAGCCTTCACGGCAACTGCAACTCCTGAAGTCAAAGATGATATTATCGAGCGATTGGCGCTGCAAAATCCAGACGTTTTTGTGCGTGGATTTGATCGTCCAAATTTGAAATTTTTTGTGCGCGCAAACCTCAAGAAAAAAGAGCGGGCGCGGGAAGCTCTTCGAATCGCCAAGTCCATCAAGGGATCGGGGATTATTTATGCAATCACGCGGAAAGAAACTGAGGAGCTGGCAAAATTTTTCAAAGTCAATGGTGTTAATGCCGCAGCCTATCACGCAGGAATGGCAGGTGACAAGAGAGGCAAGATTCAAAATGATTTCATGGAAAACAAGTTCAAAGTGATTGTGGCAACAGTTGCTTTTGGAATGGGCGTGGACAAGGCGGACATTCGCTTCGTGATTCATGTTGGCATGCCATCGAGTCCGGAGGGATACTATCAAGAAGCTGGAAGAGCTGGGCGTGATGGAGAACAGTCATTTTGCATCTTGCTTCACAGCAAAAGTGATGCTAGTTTGCATAATTTTTTCATCATGACGAGCAAGGGTGACATGCAGGCCCAAGGAAAAAGCTGGGAAGAATCAAAAAAAGTTATTGACATTAAATACGCCAAACTTAATAAAATGAAGGAATATGTTGGACTCGGAACTTGTCGCAGATTGCTGCTGCTTGAATATTTTGGCGATCCAGCGGTCAAAAATCATAGCGGAAATTGCAATGGTTGCGATGTTTGTATGAATTACAAATGGGATAGGGCGACTCAATCAGAAGTTGAAGGTGAAAAAAAGACTGTAAAGAAAAGAGTGAAAAGAGCGTCAGGAGAAATTTTTGGAACAGTGCTGGAAACAGCCGAGCTTTATAAGCAAGGCTATGCCCCTCAGGCAATTGCAAAGATGAGAAGTCTTGGTGTCAGCACAATTTTCAATCATTTGACTGAGTGGTATGAATCAGGTGGAAATTTTAGAATTGAGGAATTTCTGAATCGCAAACAAGAAGCTGAAATTTTCAAAGCAATTGAAAAGGTTGGAAGTTTGGATAAACTCAGCCCAATCAAAAAGTATTTGCCGGCAGAAATTAGCTATGAACAAATCAGGATGGCAATTGCAAAAAAGAAAAGGGGATAAGTGCTGTGGTTATCGATAACTTGGCTTTGTGACAAGGTGTTTGCTTGGGTGACTTGATTTTTTGTCGTCCCGGGTTTATAATTTGAAACTAGTAAAATGATTGTTCTTTTTATCTTCGATAACAAAAATGAAAAAGGAGTAAACTATTATGCCTAACAAAAAGAATTTGCAATGTACATCTGCAGACATAATTAAGTTGACTTGTTTTGCTCTATTGCAAGATGCACTGGATGATTCAGATGAAAAGTTGAAATCTTTTTTTCAAAAAAATTTCATACATCCGGATATTGGTTTTGATTTGTATGAAATGGATCGAGAATGTTTTCTAGCTTGCGATGGAAATTTTTTCATTAATCGCCAGAATCAGGATTGGGGCGGTAAATGGGTTGAAGGAATAATCATTGCTCGAAAATTCACTTCTAATGAAGCAAGGAAAGTAATTGAGATTGTCACGGGGATATTGCCTGGTCGCAGTTATCCTATTCTTGGAAAAAAGAAAGTTTGTGACGGTGTATATGTTTCAGAATTTGATTGGTGGCATGGCATTGGTCCAACCCTGGAGCGCCAACTTCAATTCAAAGAAGATAAATTGATTGCAATTGGTCATTTTAAAAACATGTGGTGGTTGCAAGATGCGAGCTTGCGTAATCGTATTAAAGATGCGATTGCAATAGTTGAAAATCGTCGTGCTAGAAAGAAAATACGAAAATAGTTTTTCAGGAAAGATATAGGTGAATCATCCCTGCATCTTTCCTGATTATTTGTTTTATGATAAATGTTTGTGCTATTTGCAAATGCAGATAGCCTTTTTCTTTTTTCATATAAAAAAGCCCTCAATGCAGGCAGCAAGCGTGTGAATCCCTTGAAAAAAGTATCGGGAAAAAATATTTTTTTTCCCTGATAATCCAGGTGGGTTTCAATTTTTCGCTTGGCCATTCTGAAGGCTCTTTCAGTTCAATTATAAAACGGCTCGATGTATTTTGCAATACTAACTGGGCACACTCAAAAAAAGATGATAAGATAGGTTTCATGCGTAATAAACTAAATCGGTTATGCATTAAGGGCGTTGAATTCCTGAGGGATAAATCGGGATATGTTAAATTGGTTTAATTTTATTTATGAAAAAAGAGCTATTTTTTATTTTGCATAATATTCGGAGCGCATATAATGTGGGCGCCATTTTTCGCACAGCTGACGGAGCTGGAGTCGTCAAGATATATTTGACTGGATATTCACATGCACCGTCTCATGAAGAGAATCAAGATTTGAAAAGCAAGGCAGACAAGATGATTGAAAAAACTGCACTGGGCGGAGAAAAAAGTGTCTCCTGGGAAAAGTGCAACGATATTTTTGCGCTTATTGAAAAACTCAAGGGAGAATGGTGTGAAGTGGTGGCGCTGGAAACAACAACAGATGCAATTGAGCTTGGAAAATTTGAGCCAAGCTGCTCCGTGGCTTTGATTTTGGGCAATGAAGTTGACGGTCTTCCTGAAGAAGTTTTGGAAAAATGCGACTCGGCCGTGGCAATTCCAATGCGAGGGGTGAAAGGGTCGCTGAATGTTTCCATTGCTGCTGGCGTGGCAGCATATGGGATTATGGATAAGTTAATTCACGGGTAAAATTTTTTAGATTGACTATTTTTTGACTAGTGTTAAAATATAATTATTATGAAAAAGCAAAAAAGTACAATTAAAGAGAAAACTTTTGGCTTCGGTGAAGTGATGTCGATGCTGGAAAGCATGAATGACGGAATACAAGTTCTTGCTGAACAACATAGTGGAATCATTGGTCGCTTGGATGGCATGGATGCCAGATTTGATAAAATGGATGCCAGATTTGACAAAATGGATGCCAGATTTGACAAGATGGATGCTAGATTTGACAAGATGGACGCCAGATTTGATAATCTTGAAACAAAAGTTGACAGTCTTGAAACAAAAGTTGACAGTCTTCAAGTGGATGTAACCGATATTAAGCACAAACTCTCTCAGAAGGTTGATTTAGAAGACTTTCAGAAATTGGAAAAGAGGTTAATAAAGTTGGAAAATTTTGTGCTAAGTTTTTCACGAAAACATTAAAAAGTTTTGATGTATTTCTTGATGAATCGGAGTTTACTCCGGTTTTATTTTTTATGTTAAAAGAACTCAGAAAAGAAATTAGAAGTTTGGCAAATCCTCAGAAGGCAAGAATTTTGGCGGGGTTTTTCAAGACGGGCAAGGGACAATATGGCGAGGGGGACAAATTTTTGGGTATCACAGTGCCGCAGACGCGAACGGTAGCGAAAAAATATTGGCAGTTGCCATTGGCGGAAGTTTTACAATTACTTCAATCAGCTTTTCATGAAGAACGTTTGGCTGCACTTTTGATTATGATTTTGCAATATCAAAAAGGTGATGAAAAACAAAAAAAGGAAATTTTTCAGGCTTATTTGGAAAACACCCAATGGATCAACAATTGGGATTTGGTCGATTTGACAGCCGACAGAATTGTTGGCGCTTATCTTGATGATAAAACGAAAGACCTGCTTTTCAAGCTTGCCCAGTCAAAACTTTTGTGGGAGCGCCGCATTGCAATGTTGGCAACTTTTTATGAAATTAAAAAAGGCAAAAGTGAAATTGCTTTAGCGGTTGCAGAAAAACTTTTAGGCGATCGAGAAGATTTGATGCACAAAGCCGTCGGTTGGATGCTTCGCGAAGTTGGCAAGCGTTGCTCGCAAAAAGAAGAAGAGAAATTTTTGCAAAAATATATCAAGGTGATGCCTCGCACGACGCTGCGTTATGCGATTGAGAGGTTTGAAGAAGGGAAAAGGCGGCAATACTTGGGAAAGTAACCAGTAATCAGTAACTAGTAATTAGTAATTATGCTTAGTCATTAATGATATGTCTTTTCCTGTTTACTGATTACCGATTACTAGTTACTGTTTTCTAGTTTGACCTTGAAATGGCGAAATGATACTATTTGGATAAGGAAATAACTTATAAGATTAGAAAAATGAAAACTAAAGAGCAAATTGTGGATGAAATTTTGACCCGGGGAGTGATTGCAGAGATATTGCCTGGTAGGGAAAAATTCAGACAGAGATTATTGAGCGAAGACCCGATGAAAATATACATTGGAGTTGATCCAACTTCTTTGTCTTTGCATTTGAGTCATGCAAAAAATTTCATGCTGCTGGAAGAATTTAGAAAGCTTGGACATGAAGTCTATGTGCTTTTTGGAAGTTTTACTGCGCAGATTGGCGACCCAACAGACAAATCAGTGGCCAGAAAACAACTTACGCTAGCGGAAGTGATGGAAAATGTTAAGGAGTGGACAAAGCAAATAAAACCCTTGATGGATTTTGACACAACTGAAAATGCTCCACGCATAGTTTACAATCATGAGTGGCTTTCGAAATTAAACATGCAAGATGTGATCAGACTTGCTTCAAATTTTACAGTGCAGCAAATGCTCGAAAGGGATATGTTTGAAAAACGAATGAAAGAAGAAAAACCAATATATTTGCACGAATTTTTGTATCCTCTTATGCAGGGATATGATAGTGTGGCACTTAATGTTGAGGCTGAACTTTGCGGAACTGACCAAATTTTCAACGCATTGGTTGGAAGAACGCTGCAATCAAGAATAAATAAAACCGAAAAGTTTGTGATAGCGGTTAATTTGATGGAAAATCCAACAACTGGTGAATTGATGTCAAAAAGCAACGGCACGGGAATATTCCTTAACTTCAGTCCCGCTGATATGTTTGGAGCAATTATGTCTCAACCAGACGAGATGATAAAGGTTTTTTTTGTGAATAACACTAGACTGCCATTGGATGAAATTGAAATAATTCTGAAAAATTCTAACCCCCGAGATGCTAAAATTAGAGTAGCTTTTGAGATTGTGAGTATTTTTCATGGAAAAAAAATTGCTCAAGAAGCTCAGGAATATTTCGTCAAAACAATTTCTAACAAAGAAACTCCAACCGAAGTGGCTGAGTTTAAAGTTGAAAGCAATGAAATCAAACTCACTGAACTTTTGGTTGCCTCTGACAACGCCACTAGCATTGGTGATGCGCGTCGCAAAATCGAGCAGGGCGGAGTCAGTGTTGAGGGCGCAAAAATTCTTGACTCAAATTTTGTTGTCGATTCTTCTTTTGATGGCAAAGTCTTCAAAATCGGCAAATTGGGGTGGGTGAGGGTGAAGTTTTGAGAGAATTTGACATTAGATTAAAAAATTGTATAATAGTTTACAGTTAACTATAAACTGTAAACTTTTTAATATGAAGACTTCAGAAAAAATTCTCAAATATTTGAGAGAAAAACAACAAGCTTCAGTGAATGAATTGGTTGATTTCTTGCAGCTAAGCAGGATGGCTGTTTCGAAACAGCTCAGTAATCTTTTGTCGTCCGGTGAAGTTACGAAAATTGGCAAGTCCCCAGTGGTTTTTTATTCGATTAATAAAGAAAAAAAATCAGAAAAAAAATCAGCTATTTTTTTTAAAGATATTGAAAAAATAATTGAGGAAAATTTTCTATTCATCACACCAAGCGGACAACGCAAGCAGGGCGTTGAGGGTTTCATTTATTGGTGCGAAAGAACCCATCAAAATATTGAAAAGACAGCGCCTGAATATGTGAAAACTCTGAAAAAATATAATGCTTTCAAAAAAAATGGCTTAATTAATGGAATGGACAAATTTGAAAGCACTTTTGAAAAAGTTGGTTTGGACAAAATATTTTATTTGGATTTCTACAGTATTGAAAGATTTGGGAAAACGAAACTTGGACAGCTGCTTTTGTATGCCAAACAAAGTCAGGACAAGAAATTGGTGCGAGAATTGACAAACGACATCAAACCTAAAATTGATAAGATAATTCAAAAATATAAAATTGATGGAATTGGTTTTATTCCACCGACAGTGAAAAGACAGGTGCAGTTCATGAAAGAGTTAGAAAAAAATTTACATGAGAATGTTGCCAAGGTTTCCATTGTTAAAATCAAAACTGAAATTATAGTACCACAGAAAACCCTCACTAAGCTCAGTGATCGAGTTGAGAATGCTAAAAATACTTTGATTGTCGATGAGAACAATGTTTTTGAAAATATTTTGTTGATTGATGACGCTGTTGGTTCAGGAGCGACTCTTAATGAGACAGCTTTGCAAATAAAGCAGAAAAAAATTGCCAAAAAAGTTATTGGCCTTTCAATTACGGGAAGCTTCAAGGGGTTTGATGTAATCAGTGAAGTCTAGGCCAGATTTTCAAAGTCTCCAAAATCGGCAAACTGGGGTGGGTGAGGGTGAAGTTCTAGAATCGTTTGACAGTTTTAGGTTGTTTACTATAGACTTCTTTGAGGTCTAGTTTTTTGAAAATTTGGTGGTGGTGATTAAATGAGGACAAACCAGGAGGAGTAGAAAACATGAAACATGATAGACTTGATGACAAGTTTTATTGCCCAGCATGCAGAATCTCTTTTTCCACTGTGAGTGGAGAAGGCAAAGCTAAATGCCCTATTTGCAAACGTGTGAGAGAAGATAATTTTAATCAACTCTCGGCGAACGCTTTTAAATGTTTGGCTTGTAACGCTATTTTTACCAAAAACCCTGAACAGGAAATAGCTTGCCATAACTGTTCAACTAAAATGAAAAAGGGGATACAATGATGCATAAAAAAGTAGTACTTTCTGGAATAAGAGCAACTGGAAAGTTGCATCTTGGAAATTATCTGGGTGCCATGAAATACTTTGTTAAATTATCCAAAGATGAAGAAAACAGTTGTTATTTTTTTATTGCCAATCTGCACACACTGACAACCCGGATGGATCCGCATGATATTTTGCGTGATCTCAAAGAGATTGTTTTGACTTATGTTTCAATTGGGATTGATCCTGAATCATCAGTGATTTTTGCTCAATCAAGTGTGCCAGAAACAAGTGAATTGAATTGGCTATTGGCCTGTCTGACTTCAGTAGCTGAGCTAGAGAAAATGCCACATTTCAAGGAGAAAAGAGATATGAAAGAAACTCTTCATGAGAGCGTGAATGTGGGTCTCTTAACTTATCCAGTTCTTATGGCTGCTGATATTCTTGGACCTCTTGCAAACAGAGTACCTGTCGGTGAAGACCAGCATCCACATGTTGAACTCGCCAGAGATCTTGCCAGAAGATTCAATGCTTTGTATGGTGAGACATTTCCTGTGCCTGAGCTACTTGAGGGAGAAGCAATTCGTGTTCCTGGGCTTGATGGCAAAGGGAAAATGGGCAAAAGTAATCAAAATACTATTGATCTCATGGATTCGCCAGAAGAAGTGTTGAAAAAAATTGGCAAGGCAGTCACAGATACCGCAAGAGTCAGAAAGAGCGATGTCGGCAACCCCCTCAACTGTGGCCTCTACACCCTTCATCAATTGTTGAGCTCTGGCGCAGAATTGATGGAAGTTCATGCCGGTTGTACTAGTGCCAAGATGGGTTGTGTTGATTGTAAAAAAATTCTTGTAAAAAACATTAACCAGCTTCTTGCGCCTATTCAAGCAAAAAGACTTGAACTTAATGAAAAAGGTTCAGCATATGCGCTGGAAGTTTTGCATGAGGGTGGGAAAAAAGCAAGAAAAAAAATTGCTGCCACAGTTGAAAATGTGAAGGAAAAAATGGGAGTTCCTTCATATTAATTTTTTCTTAACGAAAAAAACAAAAAGCCTCATTCTATATACCTAATTACAGGTATTAATTATAGAATGAGGCTTTTATCATCTTCGGCTATCATTTTTTCTCTCCGGTCACAATTATGTAGGTGCCGCAATTGGATGCCGAATGTGAAAGTTCAGAGTCTATTATTTTGATAGCTATCTGAGCCGCTTCGTTTTGATGGATAATTCCATTGTGATCCTCATTTTCCATGAGGACGCCAGGTAACAAAGAACTGAGTGTTGGAAAAGTCAAAATGTTGTCTATCTTGAAATCTGATAGCAAATTTCTAACCTCGCTGACACTTCTTGGTCGTGCGTACAAGAAAAAGAGTTCGTTGTTGTGTTGGACTTCAAGACAACGCTTCTCTGCATCAATTGATGCCGCCAATGGCATTGGCCAGGGAACGAAACCAATTTTTGAAAGAAGACTTTCTGAATTGTAAAATGAAAGAAAGAATTTTCCTCCTGGTCTCAGACATTTGTGAAGGTCTTTGAGAAAATTGCTGAAGTTTTTGATTTCACTGGCAGTGCCCATGTTCATGACTGCGAGTGAAACTGAATTTTCAAGCAAATCCAACTCTTCTTCAATGTCCTTGTTGAGGAAAATATTTTTTGAATCTTTTTTGGTATTCTTGCTATTCGCAAAATCAATCATTGTAGGGCTCACATCATAACCATGAACCGATTCGAATGCATGGGCTATTTCAAAAGAGATTATTCCAGTTGCGCATCCCAAATCGATTGCCACATCACTATGGGGTAGTTTTTTGATGATTTCCTGAATAACTTTTTTTTCAAAATCGAAATAGCTCCTTGAGCCGAAAAAACCTTTGCCATAATTTTCATCATAATGGGGGGCTATTTTCTTTGTTAAATTGAGAAGATTGGCACGTTGATAGGCATAGACAACATCAAAGTCTTCTTCATTTATGTTTGCTGTATGCTCTTGATATTTATCATACATGATTTCATCTTGAACTCTGCACGATTCAGCTATCAATTGATACATTATGGATGCAGCAAAATTGGGGTCGATATCATTTTCTATGGCCCATTTTTTCATGAGCGCAATTCGATGATCCTCTACATTTTGACGTCTTTTGTTGAAAATTCCGTCTGGTGTTTCTTTTCTTTTACTTTCAGCTACACATCTGGATAGTCCTCCGTGAGATAGTCTCACTCCGAGAACTTTGACAATAAATTCATCGACTTTCCTGAGTCGGTCTCCAATTTTTCCAAGATCAAGTTTTCCTAGCAACATAGTTCCTTCTCCCGTTTAGTTTTATCGTTGACTGCAAATTATTAAAGGACGTTTGTCCGTGATTAAAGCTAGGGCATTTATTGATCATTGTCAAATAAATTAAATAGCCGATTAAAATCCTTGACAACTTTCAAAGATGCTGTATTATGAGCATACGTTTGACAATTGCAAAATCCATGGTTGGATCCCGAAGCAATTCGGGACTGGGTCCAACTTTCTGCGGGCAATCGCAGAGGATGATTTCTGCGTTAGTGGAAATCCGGCATTCTCCGTAACCATAGAAAAATCGATGTCTGCTGCCTTGCGCAGAGAATGAGTCGATGAGAATTCTGGATAAATTTCAGAACAAAAGAAAGGTGGTACCACGAGATAACCTCTTGTCCTTTTTTCTAAGCTTTTGGCTTGGAAAAAAAGATGAGGGGTTTTTATTAAAATTTCTCAGTCAGTTTGAAAAGATAGTTCATTAAAATTTCAAGCACAAAAACAACGGCAAATTTTTAAAAAGGAGACAAAATCATGAATAAGTTCATGAAGAAATTTGATTTCAGGAAAGAGCTCGGCATGTTTATTGGCATTGAACGTGAATCTTTTTTGACAAATCTGGAAGGAAAGATTGTTCCAATTGCTTCTGATGTATTAAAAATTTTAGTTGACAGACAGCGTTTCGGGTATGAATTATCAGCTTGTCAACTTGAGGACAGGATTGGGCCCTGTAAAATCAACGAAGTGAAAGAAAAACTAATAATGAATAAAGTTGAAATCCAAGACGCTGAAAGGAGATTGGGTTTTCGCAGAAATCATTATGAGATTGCCCCTGTAGATATTCCGCTTGATATCTATCCGGATCCAACGGGAAGATATCAAAAAATTGCCGAGAATATATCCGCAGATATTCTGCTAGCCGCGTGTAGAGTTATTGGAACACATGTCCATGTCGGAATGCCAAATGCTGATACGGCTTTAAGAGTTTATAATCAGGTCTGTGATGATTGTGAAAGGCTTTGTGTTATGGGAGATGGTTCCAATGGCGAGAGACTTAAAATGTACGAACTGATGGCACCTGACTATGTTCCTAAAAAATACAAAAACTGGAAGGACTTTTATGAAAACGCCTCCCAGAAAGGTTTCGTGCTTGATCCGCGCAGATGTTGGGATTTGATAAGAATTTCAGTTCATGGGACAATTGAATTTAGAATGTTTGGAGCAACAAACGATCTTGAAAAAATTGTCGATTGGGCTCAAGAATGTCATAGGCTTTGCAGTCTTGCTATCAAATGACGACATTGTGGGAGAATAATAATTTTTTATTCTCCCACAATTTTTATAACATGTTTCTATTTAAATAATTTATATGAATCAAAACAAGAAAAGAAGTAAGAGTATTGAGAAGCATCCAATCGTTGCAATTGTTGGGTGTATTCATGGAGATGAATTGATTGGAAAAAGGGTGATAGAGGAGTTAAAAAGAATTAAATTAAAGAAAGGTAAATTGATAACTATCATAGGAAATAAAAAAGCCTTAAGGATGAAGCGTAGATTTGTAGATCAGGATTTAAATAGGTCATTTCCAGGAAGGAGTGATGGTAATTATGAACAGCGTCTTGCCTGTGATTTGAAAGAGAACTTGTGCGGAGCTGATTTCGTTATTGATATTCATTCTACAGTAACAGATGTAAAAGATTTGGTAATTATTACCAAGGTCAATAGTGAAATTTTAGATCTTTTGAACTTTTTTGCTCCCAGAAGAGTCGCATTGATGACGCCTGATATTGGAGAAAAAGCCCTGACATATTATTGTAAGGCTGGAATTTCTCTGGAATATGGAAAAGATAAGAATATGACAGTGCAAAGGAAAATATTTAGGGATATCATGATTATGCTTGCCAAATTAGATATGATTGATTATAAATTTAAAAAAAATAGTTATAAGCCCGAATTTTATAAGATAGAAGGAGTAATTAAAAAACAAAAAGGATTTAACCTTAATGATGAAGTTAAAAATTTTAAATTTGTAAAAAAAGGAGCTTTAATTGCCTCAAATAAGAGGAAAAGCGAACAGGCAAAAAAGAATTTTTATCCAATTCTTTTTGGAAAAAAATCATATCAAGACATTTACGGATTCGCTGCAAAAAAAGTTGAAAAATTTTGATGGCAAAGTCTCCAAAATCGGCAAACTGGGGTGGGTGAGGATAAAATTCTAAACGTCCCTTATCTGAGCCAGAAAAGACACTTGTCCACATTGCAGGAATTTCTGCAGTTGACAGGTGTCTTTTTTTAGTTTATGATATGAGGTCACTATAAAAATTATTAATAGTGTCAAAATAGTAGCTTTACAATAACCTTCGGCCCTGCTATCGCAGGCCACTGAGCAAATAATGAATAAATGAAAAAAATGCTTTTTCTTGTGGCAATGCTTATCGTTGTCAATTTTGGTAATTTTGCCAAGGCAGCGGATTTTGCGACTGCTTTAAATAAGTCGTTGGAAGAAATTCCTGTGGGTGCGGATGTCCCGTATAATACAAGCACAATGGCTGGATTTTCAACCAGAAATCCGGCGGGGATTGCAACTGTGGAAAAAGACGCGCCAAAATTCGGCGTCAATGGGACATATGGTCACATAGGCTTTCAAAATGGTTTAGGGGTGGATTTGTATTCACCATCCGTGACCGTCAATTCCCCAGTTGGAGTTTTCCAATTGACTTTTACTGATGCAAAGTCAAACGAGGCAACTTTGTTGGACGGAGCTTCAAAGTTTCAGTTCAATAAAATTCAATCTGTTGACTTGCAGTTCGGTTTTCCAGTTGCTGGGAATCTTTTGACTGCAGATGACTCCTTGTATCTGGGTGTCAGTGGTTCACATTCACTGTCAGAAACTACTATGAATGTAGTTGATGTGGGCAGCTTCAATACTCAGTCGAAAGGCATTAGTGTTGGTGCGGGCATGATGTATCGTGTCGGAAAGTTTGCAAATTTCGGTGCTTTCTATGAGCATTCATGGGACAGCGCAGATGATTTTGTTGACAGTGCTTTTGACGCAAACACTAAAACGCAATCAAGCAAATTGCGTATCGGGACAAGTGTGCAAATAACTCCCACCACGTTGCTTGCGGCAGACTACCAGCATCTTTATTTGCCCGGCGGGGAAAATGCCGACCAGTATTTTGCCGGGGTTGAGCAATACCTGATCAAGGACGCACTTGCATTTTATGGCGGATATGCCAACGGTGGAGCAGCTACTGGTCTGGGTTTTTATTCTAGCCATGCGGGTATCAATGTTGCTTATTTATGGAATTCATTCCAGAGCCTGGATCAGTATTTTGGAAAATCAAATCTGGCCATGGTTTCGGCCTATTGGACATTTTAGCTAGTTTTTTTTGAACCTCTTAAAGAGCTCTTGCATGATATGCAGGAGCTCGTTTTTTTTAATTTTTTTTTGGTCATTTTCATTGGATGTTTTGTTGACAGTATTTTTTGGATAGCCTATACTGGAGATAGGGGAAGCTAATTTCGAGTCTTATGAAAGAAAAGTTTAGGGAAAAAATTATAAATCAGTCACAAAAAAATTATATGCTTGAAAGCGCGTGTAATAATATTTTTTTATTTTTTTAAAACGCCATTATGGCGTTTTTATTTTTTAGATTTTATTTTTTTTGACATTTTTACTTACTCTTTACGAATTTTTTTTGGACTTGACAAAATATAAATTTGTGTCTAATATTAAAAGTTAATTAATTCTTATAATATTTCTGTGATATATTAAGGTTTTAATTTCTCACTTTTTATGAAAAAAATACTAGAAAACAGTTCTCCCGATGGAGTGCATTTTATGATTGAATTTTTTGGTTGTGAGGAAAAGCAGCTTAACGATATTAATTTCTGGAGAAAAATTTTTAAAAAAGGTTGCGACGAATCTAAAATACCCGTTCTTAAGGAATATTTTTATGGTTTTAAGCCTAATGGTATAACGGGTTTTTTTCTCTTAGCATCTTCGCACATATCAGTTCACACTTGGCCAGAATATAATTATGCAGCTTGTGACGTTTTTAGTTGTTCTCCTAAAAATCAAACGAATAAGCTAGTAGATTTCCTGACTAAAAATGTTTCTCACGAAAAAAGTAGTGTTAAAAAAAATAAGAGGGGTTATAAATTTTTTGATTTTCAAAAGATTATTAATAAAGAAGACGAGTTAGTAATCCCAGTTTTTAGCACTGGAGGGGATATGAAAATTAAGATAAAAAACATTTTTGGAAAAATAAAATCTGATTTTCAGGATATATTATTTTTGGACACCATTGAATTTGGTCGTTGTTTGGTGATTGATGGAATTATGCAAACTGCTGACATTGATCATGAAATTTATGACAAATTAATTCTAAGAGCTCTTCGCAAAGAAGACAAGAATATTCTTATCTTGGGAGGGGGGGATGGTTATGTCGCTGAAATGGCACTTAAACTTAATCCTGATTTGAAGATAAATATTATTGATTTAGATGTTGAGGTTGTAAAAGGGTGCGAAAAACATTTAGATCAAAAAGTTTTTAAAGACAAAAGGGTTCATTTGCACATAGAAGATGTTTTTAATTATCTTAAAAATACTGCTAAGCGCAGTATTAAATTTGATGGAGTAGTCTGTGATTTGACGGATGAACCAATTCGTAAAAAAGATCAGAAAAATTTTAGCAAATTTTATGAAGAAATTATTGATTTATCGAAAGATGTTCTCAGAGAAAATGGCTGGATTAGTTTACAGGCAGGCGCATCAAAGGTGACGTCTGGTCATATAGATGCCATTTCGGTGATTAGAAAATTATTGGAGAAAAAATTTTTAGATGTTACTCGCAAAGATGTGTTGATTCCAAGCTTTGGAGAAGAGAACGCTTTTTTGTACGCAAGAAAGAGTAACCCCAAAGTTAAATAGTATAAGCGAGTTTTTCTAGTTAGATTATTTTAGCGGTAGCGATGAGTAGTGCATTGTGTTGCGAATACTTGACAAGTGGTTAATTATCTGCTATATTAACTTGATGTCAATTTTGATGTCGCATTGTTCTTAAAATCACAAATAGGAGGGAAATTATGGAATGGGCTTTTTCAATAATCGCAATTGTTATAATTGCATCTGGCTCCCTTCTCGTTGGTCTTAAGAAGAGTCTGAAAATATTCTTTTTATCTAACAAAGAAGAGCCATTGATTGGGGAAATGGTGAAAACTGGAGCGGCAGCAATTTTATACGCAGTCTATCATTATTCAATCGCGATGGTTGTTGCGGCTACGATTGTGGTAAAGTTAAGAACGCTAGGATATTCATTTTGGATAATTGTTATCGTTATGTGGACAATCAATGCGTTAAATGGACTTGTAGTTTTAAAAATAAACGATAAGTCCAATGTAGACTTAACGCTTTATGTTGGTGCGAGACGCATGGTTAACGCATTAACAGTCCAAAAAAAAACTCTAGGACTCTTAAGTGAAATCTTTTTCGTGTTCAAGCTCATTTTTTGGGATGGTCCTGGAGAGTTGGCAATTTTCTTGAGACCGAGAATAGCAAGTAAAAAATTAGTATCTGTTATTTTTTTGGTTGCCTCGGGGGTTCAGATGGTGCCCTGGGTCGTGATTTATTTAAGGGGTTATGATGGTTTGATTCAACTTTTTTTAAAATTAAGGAGTTAAAATGCGGTCAAGAATAGTAACAGATAAAGATGCTGGAATGGTTGAGGCCATTCTGGCAATGGAGCAGTTGTTTCCAAAAAAAATTGGGTATGGCGAGTGGGATGTTTGGGATAATCTTCAAAATCTAAATAATATGAACATTATTGCCGAGAATGATAATGGTGATATTATTGGATATATTTTGTGCATACCTCAAAATGAGGCCGTTGAATATTTAAAAGAAGATGATCCTGTTATGGAAAAATCAGAGGATATGGTCTATGTTGACCAAATCGCTGTAGCTAGAAACGAGAGGGAGGGAGAGCATGTCGTTTTTAAATTTCTTGTAGAGGCTCTTTCTGAAGAAGCCAAGAAACGAGGAGTTAAGAAATGGTCTTCCCATCTTGTTATGGGAATAAACCTTATAATAGGCCAGATGTATAGTGGTAGGGTTGTTTCTCAAAGACGGTTAAAAATGGTTAAATACGGAAACTACCCTCTCGTGTATATGGTTGGTTTTGTATGAAGCTTGGGATTGGATCGGCAAATAGTTGCCCTTCCAATCCTTTTTTAGTTCTCCTAATTTTATTTGTCGTATAGCATTAATATTTATATTTTGCTATAATTATAATATCTTTTTTAATAAAATAAGAGCAATAAGATGTCTAATATTTGCAATCTGGATTTTTCCCAAAATTTAAATTCTTATATCCATGTCCCAATTATAATTGTTCTATTGCTTTTAGGCATTTTTATTTTTTTATCTGATAGCAAGAAATCCATTAATAGAAATTTGTTTTTATTTATCTTGTTTTTGATTTTTTGGGTCTTAAGTGATTTTCTGCAGTGGATGACTTTTAACGAAAAAAGGATTCTGTTTCTTTCTAGATTTTCTATATTAGGTAGCTTAGCTCTGATTTTTTTGTTGTTTTTTGTTTTTGCTTTTACTAAAAGAAAATTATCTATCAGCAGAAAAATATTTCTAGTACTGCCTTTTTTGCCAATAGTTTTATTGGTTTTTAGTAAATATAATTCCTTCCTTACTCCGGGTGGTAGTTGCGACATTTCTTTTGGCGGATTATATGCATATTTAATTTTCATTCTCATTGTATATGTTGGATTTGCTATTAAAATTCTATTTAATTTCTATAGGAAAAATAGTGAGGATGAAAAAATAAAAAAGCAAATTAAGATTATTGCACTTGGACTTATTTGCACATTTCTTTGGATAGTTTTAATTTTAGGCCTATCAAATTCTTACTTTTTAAGTCAGTATTTAAAAGGAGATTACATCTCTCTTTTTCTCCCAGCTGGAATGCTTTTTTTTGTGTCTTTTACTGTTTACGCCATTGCAAAATATCAGCTATTAAATACCAAGATTGTCCTGACTCAAGTTATGGTCATAGCCTTACTGATATTAATCGGATCTCAATTTCTGCTTATTCAAAATAAAATTAGCATTATTTTAACTGGAATTACTTTCTTTTTGGCAATTGTGTTTGGATATATATTAATAAAATTAGTTGAAGAAAAAGACAGACAGCGAGAGGCGCTTGAGATTGCAAACAAAGAAATTAGTGAGCGAAAGGAGCAATTGCAGCACATGGCAGACAGTTTAGCAATTGCCAACGACCAGCTGCGAAAACTGGACAATGCCAAGACGGAATTCATTTCGATTGCTTCGCATCAACTGCGAACTCCTATTACCGCCGTTAAGGGATTTGTTTCACTTATTTTGGAAGGATCTTATGGCGAGATTGGTGCGGGCGTTCAAGGCGCGCTTGAAAAAGTTTATATTTCCAGTGAGCGATTGGTTGCACTGATTGAAGATCTTTTGAATGTTTCGCGTATTGAATCTGGACGGATGGCCTTTGTTTTTGAAAAAGCAAATGTAGGAAAACTTTTGAAAGAACTTTATGATAATTTTGTTTTGGTTGCAAAGGAGAAGAAATTTTATTTGGAATTGAAATTATCGGAAACGCCTTTGCCTGAAATTGTGATGGATTATGCCAAAATTCGCGAATTGGTTTCGAATTTCATTGATAATGCTTTGAAATACACTGAAAAGGGCGGCGTTACGATCAAGGCTGAACTGAAAGATGAAGGTGTGGTGATTGATGAAAATGGTTTTGTGATTGCCGGCAAAAAATCGCAGTTTGGAAAAATGGTTCGTATCACTGTCTCGGACACTGGCATTGGAATTCCCAAGGAAGAAATCCCATATCTTTTCAAAAAGTTTTCTCGCGGCAAAGATGTCTCACGTCTGCATGTCGGTGGCACCGGCCTGGGTCTTTACGTTGGCAAAGCGATTGCTGAAAATCATCATGGTCAAGTCTGGGTTGAATCCGACGGCAAAGGCTTGGGCTCAAGGTTTATTATTGAAATTCCACTTGAACATGTTGAGTAAGTTATAGAGCCATAACATTTTTTTAATAAAATTGTATGAAATCACAAATTTATAACCAAGCTAAATATTATGAGATTGCTTTTGGTTTTGTTGATCAAAAAAACAAGCTGGTTTATTCGAAAAGTTTATTAAAAAATATAGTAAGGTCAACGTGAAAACTGTTCTGGATTTGGCATGTGGGACAGCTTTGCAGTTAAGGGAAATGGCAAAATGGGCTATGTGGCAATTGGCCTGGATTCAAATTCAAAAATGCTTGAATATTTGAAAAGAAAAGCATCAGATGAGGGTAAAGAAAGAAGTAATTAGTGCCAACATGAATCATTTTAAATTAAAAAAAGAAGTAGAATTTGCTTATATTATGATGGTGTCAATTATTTATGTTGGCAATAATGATTCTTTTCTTTCTCATTTAAATTCAGTTGCTGGTTCGTTTAAAGCTGGCGGTCTTTATTTGATAGAAAATGTCGCAATGGCATTGTCTGATCTGAAATTTTTGAAAAAGCAAACTTGGACTATGAAAGAAAAAAATATCAAAGTTAAAACAACTTACAAATTAACTCCAAAAGATTCCCTGGTGTAGGTTGTTTTCCAGAATATTGTCTTTAATGTTTTTGATAATAATATAGAGCGTACATGCGCAGATCATGATGATTTAAAAATAATTTTTCCTGAAGAATTAAAATTATTAATTGAGAAAAATGGCAAATTTGAATTGCTTGGTTTTTTTTGAGAGATCTGAAATGAAAAAGCTTAATGATTTATCTTTGGGAAACATAATTTTACTTATAAAGAAATAAAAGTCTTGGCTGTACTATTAGGGAATTACATCCTTATTTTTAAGGGTGCAAAAAATGTAGAGTAAGAAAGCTGTACAATCTATTGACTCCCATGTGATTTATGATATCATTTAGTGTTCCTTAATAAGTGAATAAAAATTCAAAAATAAGACCTTTATAAAACTAAAAAGTGAGGTAAAAGATGAAATACTTGGAAGAAGCAAATCAAAATTTAGCCAAAGCAACGATAGGAGAATGGGGTTTTAAAAGGACTTTCAATCCTTTTAATAGCTTGAAAATAATAGCCCATTTGGAACGTTGGCGTTTTATCAAAAGAGGTGGAGTGATCCCACCGCCAGTTTTAGTGACCGTAGACCCAACCAATGAATGTAACTATGATTGTATTTGGTGTAATTCTAGAGCTATTATCAATAAAAAAACGAAGCAAGGGCTTTCCAGGGTTTCCTTAGAAGAAATTGCTAACATACTGAGTGGTTGGAAATACGAGGGAAACACGTATGGAGTGAAGGCCGTTTGCATAGCTGGAGGAGGCGAGCCTCTTTTAAATAGCGAAACCGGCTCCTTTATAGATAATCTTGTTGATAGAGGTATTGAGGTTGGTGTTGTGACCAATGGTAGTCATATTGGCAATTTTATCGAATCCCTAGCTAAATGTCACTGGGTTTCTGTTTCAGTTGATAGTGGTACGACAAATACGTTTGCCGACTTGAAGAAAGTGCCTTTATCTGAATTCGATAGAGTCACTGAAAACATGCAAACGTTAGTGGAATATTCTCATAAGCATTTCACATGTTTAGCTCAAAAACCATTATCATTTGGTGTGACTTATAAATTTCTTGTTCATAAGAAAAATGTCCATGAAATTGATACAGCTACGAAACTTGCTAAAGCAATTGGGTGTAAAGGTATTCATATTAGACCCGTTGGTAAGCCATGGTATTCAAAAGAAGCTATCTCATTTGATGATAAAACGATTTCGATGTTTTATGATAAATTGAGAGTGGCAAGGGAAATGGAAGATGAAAATTTTTCCGTGTACGGAGTTACTCATAAGTTTACTTCTAACTTCGACAAGAAGAATAGTTTTATTAAATGTCACGCACTATTTATGACGACTGTTTTTTCACCGCCTGCCTCTGGGGACCATCCTGATTCTTTCACGCTTTGTCAGTGCTGTGATAGGAGGGGTGATTCAATGCTGGAACTTTCCCATAATCTAAGAAATCTTGAGGATATTCTCAAGATATGGGGGAATGATAAGCATTGGAAAATGTATGACAATCTTGATTTGAGTAGGTGCCCAAGGTGTACATATTCTCCTCACAATGAAATTTATGAGAAGGTTTTATGTGAAGACAGTATGTCCATTAACTTTATCTAATTCTAAATGTAAGGAGATTACAATGATCTATGCGAATGTTGCAACCGATAAAAACAGAATCTTGAATCACCTGGAGCTAATTAAAAGAAAAAAGAATGCCCTAGATTCATCAGATGCAAATAGTAGTTTACTGTGCCAGACTGGACATCTCGAATTACAACTTACTGACAAATGTTACTTGAATTGTCCAAATTGTCACTTTCGGGGATTAGGTGATAAAGAAATTCCCTTTGAGTTGCTTGATAATATCGTTAGATTCATAAAACCAAAAGCGATAACTATTGCTGGTGGTGGCGAACCTACTCTTTATCCAAATTTTGATAAGGCCATTATAATGCTTGCAAAGATCCCAAATGTTAAAATCGGCTTAATAACTAATGGGGTTATCATCCCCGATGGATTATGGCGAAAATGCATTGATTGGGTCAGGGTTTCAGTATATTCAATTGAGGATGAAAAATACGCTGGAAGAAACGCTGAACTATACTGGAAAGTTTTAGGTAATATTGAATTTTATTTGAAACATTGCGTGGAGATTCCTCACATTGGAGTACACTTTCTTTTTTATAGGAATAATATGCCAGACGTTATTCCTTTCATAAAAGAAGTGTATTTGAAATATAGGAATGATAGTAAAGCTCTTGAAAGGATACATATCCAATTCAAACCTGCTTTTTTAATGTCTCGTCCGACGCAATTGACACAAGTGCTACACGAAGAAAATATTAGTTTCTTGCCCGAAAAAGAGCAGCTAATTGTTCTTTTGAGTAATCTGGAAGATGAATTTAAGTTGTGCGAAGGCTTTGAATATTTTCTTAAGAAAAAAAGTAATGTAGGTCTATTTTTTCAATTAATCGATGGAGGTTTAAGTAGTCTTATCAACATCACTAATCCTAGTAATGTTTTTGTTAAAAATTTAGATGAATGCTTCATTTGTCTTGCTTATCAGTTGATAGCTCCAGACGGTTATATGTATCCTTGCTTGACTTTAGCTGAATACAGATTGCATGAATTATCGATTTGTAATATTGCTGATTTGATGAATTATGATGGCAATTTAATTAATAATTTTCGCAAAATGAAGAGCGAGTGTTGCAATTCTTTATTCTGTAGAAACTGGGAACACAACAAGATTATAAGGAGCTATCTTGATGGACTGTGTGATTTCGCTGCTTCTAATGACAACTTTTTTTAATATCTATCAATGAATGGGTATGTAATAAGGAAATGGGTATTGAGTAAAGTTGTGAGCTATGTTAGTATCAAGGTGGATTATAAATTAATCCACCTTGTTTTTTTGTTATATTATTTTTTGTTATATTAAAAAATGCAATATGCTAAATAAAATAGAAAAATGGGAGGAAATTTCACGAGAGGAAATTTTTAGTAAATATGGGAGAGGTATTGAAAGGGTTGATTTTAAATTGCCAAATGGAGAAGTCAGCGATTTCTATATTAAGAAGGAAAGTGTTTTTGTGGCTACTCTAGCGATAACCAAGGATGAAAAAATCATTCTTGTTAAACAATTCAGGCCAGGACCAAAAGAAATTCTCACTGAATTGCCTGGCGGTTATGTTGATAAGGGTGAGACTCCTAAGCAAGCTGGAGAAAGAGAACTTTTGGAAGAGACTGGGTATACAGGAGATGTAGAATTTGTAACATCTATCATTGGCGATGGTTATTCTACGATGGAAAAAAATTGCGTTGTAGCGACTAATTGTAAAAAAATTTCCGAGCAAAAGCTTGAGGAAAATGAATTTACAGAAGTTGTATTAATGTCAATTACAGAATTTAGAGAACTGCTTAGAAGTGGAAAAAGCTCAGATGTTGAAGTTGGGTATCTTGGGTTGGATTATTTAGGATTATTGTAGATAAAAAATATTAAGCAGGAGGGCGGGGTAATTTATATTTACTGACGTAGGTCTGGAATATAGATATAATAAGTATTAATCATAAATAAAGTTGTGAAGATTTTTTATGAAGATAATCAAAACCAAAAAATTCATTTTGCGACCGATGAGCCTGAAAGACTCAAAAGATCTTGTCAAAAACATGAACAATTGGAACGTGATTCAAAATCTTTCTTCACTTCCTTTTCCCTATGAATTGAAACATGCCCGGAAGTTTAGTGGAAAAATTGAAAGAGAAATGAAAAAAGATTCACCTAACGACTATGTCATGGTGATTGAAATCGAGGGTGAGGTTGTTGGCGCAATAGGCGCACATAAAATTGCGCCTGGTCACAAAGCGGAAATGGGATATTGGTTGGCTGAAAAACATTGGGGCAAAGGAATCATGTCTGAAGCAGTGGCAAAATTCATGACACATATTTTTTCACAGTTCAAACTTCGTCGAATATACTCAAGGGCTTATGCTCACAACAAAGGGTCAATGCGGGTGATGGAAAAAGTCGGCATGCAATTTGAAGGCATTAAACGCAAGGGAGCCCTCAAAAATGGAAAATATATTGATTGTTATGTTTATGCAAAAATCAAATGAGAATCCAGTGGAAAATCCTGGAGATAGGGATAAAAAAGAATTACAGCTAATTTAGTTGCGGGTTTAAATTTAACTTGATGCCTCGCAGGCTTGCTCCGAGAGATATCTTTTGTTTCAAGTTGAATGATACTGACGATAAAGTTCATAGGCCATTGCTGATACAGCAACCGGCAAAGTCAAAAAATCAACCTTGCTTTTATTCATTGGTAATTTTACAATCTCATCAAGTAATTGTTGTTTTTCATGTGTAAGCCCAGAAGCTTCTGTGCCAAAAATAATTACTATATCTTGATTTACTGGCAATTTGACATCATAGAAATTTTTGTCAGTTTCGCCAGATGTGCCAATTAGGTATTTACCTTTAGCTCTAAGATCTTCGACGGCTTCTCTGAAGGTCTCGTAGCGGATTTCCTTAAAAGTGCCTTTAATATTCCACGATAAAACTTTCTTTCTTACCTTCGGAATATCAAAAGAAAGCGAATTTTTGCCGGAGGTATAAACGACAGCGTCAATTGATTTGGCAATTTGGACAATGTGCGCCATATCGTATGGTGAACGTATGATATCGAATAATAATTCTACTTTTCTCATTTTATTTATCTCCTTTTGGTTTAATAGCGAACAGAATGAACGGGTCTGATGTTATGGTAGCATTTTTTGGGAAGTTTTCCATTATATATTTGATTAGTCCTTATTTCTTTTGTATAATTATAAACTATGAATAAATTAAATTTTGATTACAATATTAAAAAAGATGCTTGGAGTTGGGTGCTTATTGCAAAGGATAAGGACATGTGGGGTTTGAATTGGCGAGATTAAATTGCTCAAATTCCGGATGAACTTTTGGAGAAAATTGAGAAGGTTGATTTCGACCTTGCTCAAGAAATAGTCGAGCAGTATATCGAGAAAAATTCAAAGAAAGAACACCGGTTTAGTGTGATGAGTTTTGAAATGGAGGCATTGGAAAAATCATGGTCAGCAGTTGAGGAAAGATATTTTGAGATTCTCTCAATGGTGACACAAAAGCCAATTTTTGCTGAAAAGTTTAGTTGTTTTTTTACAACTGGGTTTGTGTGTCCATATAATGAAAAGGAAAATTGGTTCATGGTTTCAATGTGGCACAGCATTCCTTTTTCAGTTACCACAATTTGCCATGAGCTTATGCATTTACAATTCCTGAATTATTATAAGAATTATCTAAAAGAGCAGGGATGTACCAATGAGCAAATTGAGGACTTGAAAGAGGCAATGACTTTCTTATTGAATGAGAAAGATTTTGATGACATCATTCTATCTCAAGATGTTGGCTACCCTGAGCATGTTGAGTTGCGAGCAAAATTAAAAAATATTTGGTCGAAAAATCAAAACTTCCAAAATCTTCTGGATGAAGGAATTCTTCTTGTTAAATAATTTCATTGTAATATTTTACGCCTATGCCTGACTGTATTTTTTGCAAAATTGTGGCTGGGGAAATCCCGAGTCACAAAATTTGGGAGGATGAAAATCATCTGGCCTTTCTTTCGATTTTTCCTAACACGGAAGGTTTTTCGGTAGTGATTCCAAAAAAACATTATTCGAGTTATGTTTTTGATTTACCTCAGGAAGTGCGTGCCAATTTGATTGAGGCAGCCGGCAAAGTGGCTAAACTTTTGGACTCGAAATTTGAAGATGTTGGTCGAACCGCCATGATTTTTGAGGGTTTTGGAGTTGACCACGTGCACGCTAAACTTTTTCCGATGCATGGCACCAAAAAAGAAAATTGGGAGCAGACAAATTCTGAGGTGGACAAATATTTTGAAAAATATGAAGGCTATGTTTCCTCGCATGATTTCGAAAGAGCCGATGATGAAAAATTGACAAAATTGGCGGAGAAAATCCGAAGCTAGTTTTCTGTGAGATATTATGCGGAGAGCACCTCGTTTAAATGGGGTGTTTTTGTTTGCAATAAAGCGAAAATTTGGTTATGATAACTTTATAACCTTATAAACTTTCAACTTTATTAACCCAGTGAAATCCAGAAGGCAATTTCACAGGGTAAACTTAATCTTATGAGACAATCACAATTATTTACCAAAACTAGCAAAACGGTTCCAGCTGATGAGGTTTCCAAAAATGCACAACTTTTGATTCAAGCTGGCTTTATTCACAAAGAAATGGCTGGCGTTTATGCTTATATGCCACTTGGGCTCCGGGTGATTGAAAATATCAAGAAAATTGTGCGCGAGGAAATGAATGGCGTGGGCGGACAAGAGGTGATGATGACGACTTTGCAGCCCAAGGATATTTGGGAGAAAACTGATCGCTGGAGTGATGCTAAAGTAGACAATTGGTTCAAAACCAAACTTGTGAACGGAACTGAACTTGGAGTTGGCTTAACTCACGAAGAACCAATTGTAGATGCTGTCAGTAATTATGTTAGTTCTTACAAAGATATGCCTTTTGCGGTTTATCAAATTCAAAACAAATTTCGCAATGAACTTAGAGCCAAAAGTGGGCTTTTACGGGGACGCGAATTTTTGATGAAAGATATGTATACTTTTTGTCGCGATCAGCAACAACACGAGCAGGAATATGAAAAAATTGTTGCAGCCTATTTTAAGGTTTATGCTCGTTTGGGCTTGGGCGATATTACTTATCGCACCTATGCGGATGGAGGAATTTTCACGCCTCGATTCAGTGATGAATTTCAAACGGTTACCCAAGTTGGAGAAGACACGATATATGTGGATGAGAAAAAGAAACTTGCTATTAATGAGGAAATTTTAAATGATGAAAATTTGGCAAAGCTCGGTCTTGATCGAAATGAATTGGTGCAAAAAAAAGGTGTTGAAGTTGGCAACACTTTTCATCTCGAATCTAAATATACCGATACGCTTGATTTATATTACAACGATGAAAAAGGTGAAAAGCAATCAATAATTATGGGTTGTTATGGGATTGGAGTTAGTCGTTTGATGGGGGTGATTGCTGAGCTTTTTGCTGATGAAAAGGGTTTGGTCTGGCCGGAGAGCATTGCGCCGTTTGCGGTGCATTTGATAAATCTTGGTCAAGACGAACAAGCTGAAAAAATTTATGCGGATCTTTCTGCTGAGGGAGTCGAGGTTTTGTTTGATGATAGGGATGTTAGTGCTGGGGAAAAATTTGCCGACAGTGATTTGATTGGCATTTCATATCGCGTGGTTGTTAGCAAAAAATCTCTTGAGGCAGGCGGAGTGGAGCTGAAAAAAAGAAATGAAAAAGAAAGTGAAATTGTGAAGATTGAGGATTTGCTGAAAAGATTGAAAAAATAAATTTTATGAAAATAACACTTTCAAAGCATGCGGGTTTTTGTGAGGGCGTGGCAAGGGCGTATGAAATGGTGGAAAAACTTGCCAAGGATTCAAAGGTGAAAAAACCGATTTTTGTGTTGGGCTCTTTGGTACATAATGATGAAGCGGTAAGCAGGATTGAGAAGATGGGAATTAAAAAGATTCAAGTCGAAGGGACCCTAGAAGATTTTTTTGAAAAAATAAAAGACCAGGTTGGTACTTTGGTGATTACGGCGCATGGAGTTGGGCCGCAAATTTATGCGCTGGCCAAGAAATATCAAATTGAGTTGGTGGACACGACTTGTCCGCGCGTCATCAAGGTTCAAAGATTGGCTAAAAATTTTTTTGAGAAAAATGTGCAGATTGTCATTATCGGTGAAAAGAATCACAAAGAAGTGGTGGGGATTTTTCAGTGGGGCGGCGAAAGTGCTATTTTCATTGAAACCGCAAAAGATTTGACTGACTTGAATTTAGATCCTGAAAGGGAAATTGCGGTTTTGTCTCAAACAACGCAGGATCAGAAATTTGTTGAGTTCGCCAATCAAGCTATTTTGAAAAAATATCCCAAAGCTCAAATTCTGGATTCAATCTGTTCGGCTACGCACAATCGTCAAAATGAAATCAGCCAATTGGCGAAAAATAATGAAGTGGTGATTGTGATTGGCGACCCGGCCAGTTCAAATTCCAACCGGCTTTGGGAAGTTGCCAGGAGGATTAATGATGATTCATATTTCATTCAAAAGGCTGAGCAATTGGAAAAACAATGGTTTGCGGGCAAAAAAAGTGTGGCGGTTAGCGCCGGAGCCTCAACACCAAAATGGATTATTGAAGAGGTTGTCTTGAAATTGAAAAACTTGTAGCTTCGTAAGAAGCTTAGGGCTTATATGCTTGCTCTCAAATTTCTAGAGCGTATTTTCTGTGCTAAGCAAGCTGCCTCTTGTCTACTTCAAGTCTTTTTCACTAAGTGAACCGGTTGTAAGTAATTTTTCGATTAAGCTTATAAGGGGTCATACGCAATTTATGGTTCTTGGAAGCTAAGTTAGAAATTTTTACTTCCCTTGTTTACTTTTTGAGGCGCGCTCCTTTGGCTAGGAACCATAGCCAATCGCTCATAATTCGCTGTCGCTCATAATGGTCTAAAAAGTAAACAAGGGAAGTAAAAATTAAGAAATAGTACTTGGTTGGAACTATGTATTGCGCATGACCCCATATAAACCCTACGCTTGAAGATCTTTATAACTTTATAACTTTCAACTTTTTACTCATCCTGCTTGCCTTTCTCCTTTATTTTGGGTATACTTTGGTTGTAGAAAGAATATTTTTTAAATTGAAAAATACTATGGCAAAAATAATGCTTGTTGAAGATGATCCGATGATCGCCGAAATATACAAAAAGAAATTTGAGCTATCGGGTTTTGAAGTTATTAATGCTGTGACTGGCAAAGAAGTTTTGAAGTTTGCCAGTGAAAGCAGCTTTGACTTGATCTTGTTGGACATGGTCCTGCCTGAAATGAGCGGGATGGATGTACTCAAGCAATTGAGGCAAAGTGGCAATTATGATCCAGGTCTCAAAATTGTCGTGCTTAGTAATTTAAACAAAACGGAATATGAAAAAGAAGCTCGAGACAATGGGGCTAATGGCTTTATTGGCAAAACTCAATATAGTCCTTCAGAATTGGTTGTTGAAATTCAGCGGTTGCTCAATGAGTACAAGGAACAAGAAAAAAATAGACAGCGCTTGAGTGGAAAAAGTAAACCTATTGAAACTAACAAAAAAAGAATTCTTTTTATTGAAGATGAGGAAATTTTTCTGGAGATGTTTGGCAAGAAGCTTGAAGATGAAGGTTATGAAGTTGAATATGCCAAAAATGGAGCTTGGGGAATGAAGATGGCAGTTGAAAACATTTATGATCTTTTTATTACGGACATGACTATGCCAGCTGCTGGCGGAGAAGAGATAATCCGAAAACTTAAACTGGATGAAAAAACAAAAGCAGTTCCAATCATTGTTTTGTCTGCGTCCTTGATTGAAGAGGACATCAAATCAGTGAGAGAATTGGGAATTCATGATTTCTATGAGAAAACCAAGGTTGTTCCGAGTGATCTTGCTCGGAAAGTGAAAGAGCTAATCGGACAATAACTATAATAAATAAGAGACGGTATTTAGTATTGAAATGTTTCGTTTTGAAATTAAATGTCAAAAAAGCTTGCTTATGATGCGAACGCACACTTGTGGAGAATTGAGACAGTCAAATGTTGGACAAAAAGTAGTCCTGGCTGGATGGGTACATCGCCGCAGGGATCACGGTGGAATTGCTTTCATTGACTTGCGAGATCGCTATGGGATTACGCAGGTGAAATTCAATCCAATTGGAAATCAGCAACTCTCGGAGGAAGTTGAAAAGCTGCGAAGTGAATGGGTGATTAAGGTCACGGGTGAGGTGATCAATAGGCCAGATGATATGATTAATTCTAAATTACAAACAGGTGCGATTGAAATTGAAGTGGTGCATCTGGAAGTGTTAAACAAATCGCTGACTCCCCCTTTTGAACTTGATGAAGAAAAAGCAAAGGAGGCCAATGAAAACTTGCGTTTGCAATATCGCTTTATTGATTTGCGACGGCCAGAGGTTCAAAAGCTTCTAGAATTGAAAGATAAATATATTCAGTATATGCGAAATTATTTTCATGGGCTTGGTTTTATTGAGGTTCAAACTCCAATCTTGGCAAATTCTTCGCCTGAGGGGGCGCGTGATTTTTTGGTGCCGTCTCGTTTTCATCCGGGAAAATTTTATGCTCTTCCTCAAGCTCCGCAACAATTCAAACAGTTGCTCATGATTGGCGGTTTGGATAAATATTTTCAAATAGCGCCTTGTTTTCGGGATGAAGATCCAAGAATGGACAGGCATTATGGGGAATTTTATCAACTTGATATGGAGATGAGTTTTGTTTCCCAAGAAGATATTTTTGCAATTATGGAGCCTTTAATGATTCAATTGACTAAGGAGTTTTCAAACAAAGAAATAGTCAATCTTGATGAAAATGGCAGATTCAAAAAAATTCCTTGGAAAGAAGCGTTGAATAGATATGGTTCAGATAAACCCGACTTGCGTTTCGAAATGGAAATAAGGCCAATCACTCAGTTGGTTGCTGATTGTGGTTTTTCAGTCTTTGCTGAAACAATCAAGCATGGTGGCGTCGTGCATGCCTTGAAGATTGATGGCGGTGCAAAATTTTCTCGCAAAGAAATTGATGAATTTACTGAAATTGCAAAGAGCAAGAATGCAAAGGGCTTGGCGTATATTGTTTTTAGGGAAACAGGAGAATTGCAGTCTCCAATCGTAAAGTTTTTGGGGGATGAATTGGCCGGGAAAATTGTGACTGAAATGCAGGCAAAAGCTGGCGATATTATTTTCTTTGGTGCTGACAATTGGAGAACGGTTTGTGCAAGTTTAGGAGCTGTTCGAAATGAATGTGGAAAAAAGCTGGGTCTTAATGATAAAACAAAAGCAGCCTGGTGTTGGATTGTTGATTTTCCAATGTACGGTTTTTCAGAAATTGAGAATGGTCGAGTTGATTTTGAACATAATCCATTTTCGATGCCGCAAGGTGGACTGAAGGACCTGGAAGAGAAAAAGCCTTTAGATATTTTGGCCTATCAATTTGATATGATAATCAATGGTTTCGAGGCTTCCAGTGGAGCGATTCGCAATCACAATCCAGAGATAATGTACAAGGCGTTTGAAATTGCTGGTTATGCCAAAGAAGCAGTTGATATGCGTTTTGGCGCTTTGATCAAGGCTTTCAAATTTGGGGCACCTCCTCATGGTGGCAATGCGCCAGGAATTGATCGCATTTTGATGGTGCTGCATGACCTTGATTCAATTCGGGATATTTATGCTTTTCCAAAGGATGGCAAGGGAAAAGATTTAATGATGGACAGCCCTAGTGAGGTTGATGAAAATCAATTGAAAGAGGTTAATATAAGGCTCATAAATTAGGATAAGAAATAATTATTATGCTGCGGGTTGAAATCGAAAAATTGCAACAATATGTTGATCAACAAGTTAAAATTGGGGGGATTGTTGAAAAAATAGAAGATCATGGGGGAATTTTATTTTTGCAAATTAACGATCTTTCATTTTTGGCTAGTGCTATTGTTATTCCCGACAAGGAAAAAGTTTTTGCGATGGCAAAAAATCTTAAGGAAGGTTATTTTGTTGAATTGACAGGGATTATCAAAAATGGTCCCCTGAGTGGCAATGATTTTCTATGTGAAATTGAGGTTGAAACGCTCGCAATAGTTTCAGCAAGGACTAGAATGGAGAATATGATTAAAATTGTTGGAATTGAATAATCTTCACAAATAAAAAAATTCAAATAAGAATATAATGAACAAAAAAAAGAGTAGCCATCGTGAACATGTGAATGAAAAGAAATTAAATCTTTTAGGTTTTATTTCTTTTTTGTTTGGTTTCGCGCAAGCCCTGCTTTTGTATGTGACTTCGGACTATTTTAGCCAGAAGCTTGGAAGCCACAATGTCAGTTCATTTTATTTTATTGCTTACGTAGTTGCATTAGTTGGTTTGCTTAACATGCATAAATTGGTTAAGATTCTTGGCAAAGCTGGAGCATTTTTTTTGTTTTTTTTGTTGCAAATTTATTTATTGTTCGCACTTGTCTTTGTCAAAAATCCTCTTTTAGGTTCAATATTAATGATGTCATATATCATTGTTAATTATTTTGCCTGGACTATTTTGGATGTTATTATTGAGCAATATTCTGAGGACAAAAAGTCGGGCCGGATTCGTGGTTTTCATTTAATGATATTAAGTGCCGGAATTCTCATTGGGCCATTTTTGTCAACCAAAATACTTTCAAGTTTTGAATTTAATGGTTTGTTCATCGCAACGCTGATTCTTAATTGCTTGATGTTAGTAGTTAGCTTGGTTGGTCTTAGGGGCGTCAACGGAAGGTTTAGTGGTAAATTAACTGTTCGGGATATCGGAATGAAAGTTTTGACAAACAAAGATGTGCTTAATATATATATGATTTCTTTGGCGCTGGAATCATTTTACGCACTTATGATTGTCTATATGCCGCTCTATTTGCTTGGGTTGGGATTTTCTTGGCAGCAAATAGGAATTGCTTTTACAATCATGCTGATTCCATTCGTGGCGTTGGAGTATCCGATAGGAATTCTGGCAGATGAAAAATTTGGTGAGAAAGAAATGATTATTGGCGGGTTGCTGATTATGGGTTTATCATCCTTATCGATTTATTTTATTCATTCAAATTCTATTTTTATTTGGGCGGCAATTTTGCTAGTTACGCGCATTGGTGCTGCTAGCGTAGAGATTCTGCGGGATTCCTATTTTTATAAAAAAATCGATGGGCGCGATGTGGATTTGATCAGTTTTTTTCGCACTACGCGGGCGGTTGCATACTTGCTAGCTACAGGGCTTTCTGCCATGCTCCTTATTATTGCACCAATGAAATATATTTTCCTGCTGATTGCCGTGATGGTGTTGATTGGGATTTATCCAGCCTTCAGGTTGGTGGATAACAAAAGTGAGGAGGAGTTGAAGTTGGAAGAAATATAGGAAAAATGCCCCACGAAAATACTAATCTTTTTCTTCCCCCTTTGGAAAAGGTGGTGAATGTGAGCGAGTGCAGCATTCACGGGAATTTGAAAGCTTAACTTAGACAAATAAAGCTTTTCAAATCCCTCCTAACCTCCCTTTTCTAAAGGGAGGAATAAATGCAAAATTTAGAAATTTTTTCGTAGATTCGTATTTAATTCGTAGTTTCGTATCGGTTGTATGGTTTATAACATTAAGATTGAACAATTCGAAGGGCCGTTGGATTTGCTTTTGCAACTGACGGAGCAGGAAAAACTAGACATAACTCGGGTGAGTTTGGCACAGATTGCTGATCAATATTTGCAATACATCAGTCACGCAGAAAATATCACGCTGCAAAATTTGGCGGATTTTTTGTCGGTGGCGGCGCGCCTCATTCTGATTAAGTCTAAAGCGCTGCTGCCTTTGCTTGAATTTTCACCAGAAGAGGAAGAGGAGATTAAGGATTTGGAACATCAGTTGGCTGAGTATAAAAAATTCAAAGATGCAGCCAAAAGTTTGGAGTTGCTATTGCAAAATCCGCTACGTCTTTTTTCGCGTGAAAGTTTCGTGGGACAAGGCGTGGTTTTTTATCCGCCGGAAAAAATTGTTAGTGAAGATTTGCTGAAGGCTTTTTCGAAAGTTTTGGGCGAAATTCCGGTAGTGGAAAAACTGGAGCAGGAAATGATTAGGGAAGTCTTAACCTTGGAAGAAAAAATCTTGCATTTGCAGGAAATGCTGCGTGAAAGGGCCGAAACTTCTTTTGCGGAATTGATTGCCAATGCGACCGACAAAGTTGAGGTGGTGGTTTCTTTCCTGGCGATGTTGGAAATGGTCAAACAAAAAATTATTCACGTGGAACAGGGAGAATTATTTTCGGAAATTAGGTTAAAATATAAAGAGGGAGAAAAAGTTTAAAGTTATAAGATTGGTAAGAATGCAATATGAAGATAAGTCATTATTTTTTATGCGTTATGGAAAAATTTAAATTTGATTTTTCAAAACAGGAAGATCATGAAAAATTCAGTAAATTAGAATTGGAAGATAGGTATAAATTAAAAGAAGAAGCGCACGAAGATGCAAATGTTGTGCGTGCTTTTGCTTTGGACTCAAGAGAGGATAAGGAACTAGCGAGTGAGCCTACACCTGAGGAATATCTGCTTGCTAATGCAAATATTGAAAATGCAAAAAGTGGCAATGACTCAGAAAAACTTGATCAACTCTGTGAGGTTGTTGCGAGGCAGCACGAATTTAATCTTGTGAATTGGAAAAAACCAATGGCGGTCAGGGTGGCATTCTCGGGTTTTATGGACGAAACTATCGAAAATGGTTTTCAGGAAAAATCTTTTATTTACGATAGAGCATTGAGTTATTTTGATTTTGGCGACATGGTCAATTGGACGAGAAACGATGCTTTTAGTCGTGGTTGTGAGGAGGCCATGTGGGATGCATTTAATGGAAAATTGGCAGGATTTTCAAGGTCAGTTAGTCGTTTCATGAAAGATGAAAACGGTAAAGAATACAAAAACGAACAGAGTGCAATTGAGGCATATAAGATACTTATAAAAAAAGATTTTCCAGAAATCTATGAAGTTTTTTGCCAGCAAGAAGAAAAGTTACGAAGGGAATATGATGAAGATGATTCTCATGAAAAATGGAAAGAATATGATAAGCTTTTTGTTAATCTGGATAGTTTTGAAGGCATGTTAGGGGATATTAATGAGAGTGATGTTGTATTAAAAAAACAAATATTGTCTAATTTGATTACGAAAAAAAAATCAGAAGGATGGAGTTTTGAAGAAATTGATTATTTCTATAATAGATTTGTTGATTATTATGGCAAAAATATAGTTAAGAATTTTTACGGAGGCCAACTTTATGATATGGCATATGTGGTTGATCCAGCCAAGATTGATAAATCCGGCAAGGGTTATTTGCCAGGGTATGAATCAGTCGTAACTTCATCCGCTGATTGTGTCGAAGGGTATGTTATCAACGGCGCACCTCTGAATCTTGGAAACTATTTTATTGAAAAGGCAAAAAGAATATTTCGCAAACATCCAGAATTATCAAGACCGCTTTATGACACACGGGGTAATTTAGTTTGGCCTGATTCAAAAACTTCCAAAGAATTAGACATAGAATTTCCAAAAAGATAACAACAATGAATCCTAAAAAAAACAATCAAATCATTATCTATAACACCGAAGATGGAAAAACTAAGATTGAGGTGACAACTTCGGACGAAACTGTTTGGCTTTCGCAAAAGCAAATGGCGGAGCTTTTTGATAAGGATGTTAATACTGTCGGTGAGCACGTTCAAAATGTTTTCGATGAGGGCGAGTTAGTGAAAAATCCAACTACCCGGAAATTCCGGATAGTTCAAAAAGAATTAAGACTTATACAAAGAAAAAATCCAGCAGTCAAGCCAAATCCTGAAACTCAGGAATTAGCCTAAATGAGCCAATGAAATATTAAAATTTTTTAAAAATGATCAATCATTATGAATGAAGAAAAAATCATGTCGGCACTTGAAAGTGTTTTATTTGTGAGCGGCGAGCCAATTAAATTGGCACGTTTAGTAAAGGTGCTGAATTTGGAAAAAGCGGAAATCGAAAAAGGTTTGGAAAGTTTGCAGGAAAAATATGCCAGTCCTCAAAGCGGCTTGTCACTTATTCGCAAAGGCGATGAAGTTCAGCTGGCCAGCCGTGCTGAAAATGCGCAATTCGTTGAGCAACTCATGAAAAGTGAACTTCAGGATTCTCTTTCACCAGTGGCGTTGGAAGTTGTTTCGATTATTGCCTATCGCGGTCCAATTTCAAAACCGGAAATCGAAGCAATTCGAGGAGTAAACTGCAATTACACTTTGAGAAATTTGCTCTTGCGCGGCTTGATTGAGCGCAGCGACAATCCGCGGGACTCTCGAGGTTATGTTTATAGCATTTCTTTTGACTTTTTGAAAAAACTTGGAATTGAAGACGTGAAGAAATTGCCAAACTATGCTACACTATTAGTAGATGAATGAAGTAGTTCTGTTGTATGCGAAGCCTAGCGATTTTATTATCTAGCGAAGTGAGAGTCCCGATGTGTATCGGGACCGATTCAATGAAAATGAAAGGGTTATTTGCCTACACAGCTTGCCTCGTGAGCCTAAATGGTCCAGGACTTGTCCGGGGGTATCAATATCCTTTTATTTTTACAATTATTTTTCTAATATAAAATGCCTATTTTGCCAATAATTTTAATGATTGTGTTTTTCCCGCTAAACTCTTTTTTGATATTTCAAAAAGAGATTATTGGTGGTCAGCAAGTGCAAGCAAAAACTGCGGATATTGAAAAGAGCTTGTCTGGTGGGGTTGTGGAAGGGGTTGAAATTCAAAAATCAGAAGCTGAAAATTTGCCAAAAACTCTAGAAATTTTCACTTCTCAGAGCCAACCAACTAGAAAAGATAATTCAACTAATTTGACGCTTTCTGGGGCGCATGCGTCAGTGGTAATTGACGCTGATTCTGGAACAATTATGCACTATGAAAAGGGAAGAGATCAGCGCCAGATTGCCTCCCTGACAAAGCTAATGACAGCTACATTGGTCATGGAAAAAATAATAAATCTTGATGAAGAAGTGACGATTGATGAAGAGCCAGTTTTTATTGAAGGCACAAAAATTGGATGTCCGCGGAGCGGTTATTGTATTAGTCAGCGCTTGAAAATTGGTGAGAAGATTTCTGCTCGCAGTTTGTTGCAGGCAATGCTCATGAATAGTGCCAATGATGCTGCGGTTGCACTGGGAAAACATATTGCAGGGTCGCAGGATGCCTTTGCGGAGCTTATGAACCAAAAAGCAAGAGAACTTGGACTGATTGATACTCATTTTTGTACGCCATCTGGTTTGGAGCCAGACGGTCGTGAATCGCAGTGCTTTTCTTCCGCCTATGATATCGCCAGAATAGCGGCCTATTCGATGCGCTACGATACTATTTGGAAAATGTTTAAATTGCCAAATAATTCCATTATAACTTCAATAGACGGAAAAATTTCTCACACAATTTTAAATACGGATCTTGTGATTGATCAAGTCCCTAATCTATTGGGAGGGAAAACCGGGTTTACTCCGTTAGCTGGATATTCCTTGTTGATGGGCGTGACGGATCCCACTGGAAAACATCGAGTGGTGGCAGTTTTATTGGATGATCCAACTCGATGGGTTGATATGAAAAAAGTTCTCAACTGGACGTTTAGTTCGTATAAATGGGAATAGAATATCCGAATTATGATTCGAATTATTACGAATTAAATCCAAATAGGAAATAAATTTATCTAAAAATATTAAGTTTAAAATTAATTAATAATAAAAAATCGTAAATTTTATTTGAATAAATTCGAATAAAATTTGGATTCTAATTGGGATCATGCAATTTGCACAAATTCAAACAATTCCAGAGGTGGTTAATTTACTTAAGGTTTTATTGACAGGAATAATTGCCTTTTTTTTGGCATTTTCACTAACTCCGGCATGGACGCATATTTTGTATAAATATAAAATAGGTATCAAAATTAAGAGCAAGGATGTTAATGGCGAAAAGTTGACCTTTGTTAGTCAGCTGCATGCGCATAAATCGGGAACGCCAACGATGGGCGGCGTTATTATGTGGTTTTCGATTCTTGTGTTGGCATTTACATCTCATTTTATTTTTCCTTGGCTAGCTGCAATGCTGGATATTAATTTTATTGCGCGACTTGATTTTTTGAGTCGCAAAGAAGTGTGGCTTCCACTGTTTGCTTTGACAACTGCTGGAATCCTGGGCTTGTTTGATGACATTATGAGCGTTCGAGGATGGGGAAAAAACAAAGGTGGTGGAATTAAATTTGCAATGCGTTTTGGTTGGCTAATTGCTATTGCGGCTGCTGGCGGATGGTGGTTTTATTATAAACTTGGTTGGGATGTTTTTCATGTTCCGGCAGTGGGTGATTTCAACATTGGTTTGTGGTACATTCCGCTTTTTATTTTTGTGATTTTATTTTCGGCCATTTCTTCAAATGAAACAGATGGCTTAGATGGCCTCAATGGCGGAGTCTTGCTGGTTGCGTTTTTTTCATTTGCAATTATTTCATTTTTTCAAAATAAAGTTGATTTGTCAGCTTTTTGCAGTGGAATGTCAGGAGTCATTTTGGTATTTTTGTGGTTTAATATTGCGCCAGCTCGCTTTATGATGGGGGATACTGGAGCGATAGCGCTGGGAACAACGCTTGGCGTAGTTGCAATGCTGACCAATTCTGCCCTGACGCTTCTTCTGATAGTTTTTATTTACATTCTTGAGTCAGGGAGTGTGATTATTCAACTTGTAAGTAAGCGATTTTTTCATCGAAAATTTTTTTTGGCAGCGCCACTGCATCATCATTTCGAGGCAATTGGTTGGCCAGAGTGTAAAATTGTCATGCGGGCTTGGATTTTCACTATGATGACAGCAATGATTGGAGTTATTGTTACAATCTTTGGTATGGGTAAATAATATTCATAAAACATAGAAAAAGTGATACAAAATAAGAGATTACAAGATATATTAGATTAAAAAATTAAGCATGTTGGCATTGCTCCATGACTCATGGTTCGTGCTTTGTGAATTTTATGGAAATAAAAAAAATACAAGATGGAAATTTTGAAGGAAAAAAAGTTTTGGTCAGGGCAGACTTTAATGTTGCAATTGTTGATGGAAAAATTCAAGAAAAATTTAAGTTAGAAGCCTGCAAGCAAACGATTGAATTTCTGGCAACTCAAGCTGGGACCAAAATCGCAGTGACTTCTCATTTGGGCAGGCCTGATGGCAAAGTGAAGCTTGATTTTTCGCTAAAGCAGCTTCAGGGTGAGCTTGAAAAGATTTTAAACAAAAAAATCGTTTTCGTTTCTGACTGCGTTGGTAATCAAGTTTCAAAAGCACTTGAAACTCTTGGTCAGGGTGAGGTTTTGCTGTTGGAAAATGTGCGTTTTCATGGTGGCGAAGAAAGCAACGAAGAGGAATTTGCCAAGCAGTTGGCGGAGAATTTTGATGTTTATGTGAACGATGCATTCAGTGTTTGTCATCGAGACCAGGCGTCAGTCACTGGCGTTGCCAAGCATATCCCAAGCTTTGGCGGTTTCTGGCTTCAGAAAGAAATTGAAAACCTTGATAAGGTCTTAAAAAATCCACAACTTCCAGCGGTGGCGATTATTGGAGGTGCAAAAATTGAGACAAAATTGCCCTTGATTAATTTGTTTGAATCAATTTATACGCATATCTTGGTTGGGGGAAAAATTGCTAATGAGGCGATTGATCAAGATTTGAAGTTTTCTTCGAAAGTTCTTTTGCCAATCGATTTTGCCCAGGACAGATTGGACATTGGAAAAAAAACAATTCAAATTTTCAAAGAAATAATCGCCCAGGCCAAGGTGATTGTCTGGAATGGACCTATGGGAAAATTTGAAGAGTCTCCTTTCGACAAAGGAACCCGGGAAATACTGCAAGCGGTTATTGACAGCAGTGCCTATACACTTATCGGAGGTGGCGAATCGGTGCAAGTCTTGGAGGAAAACAGCTTGATGGACCGGGTTTCATTTGTTTCAACTGGTGGAGGTGCAATGTTGGAATATTTGAGTGGAAACACAATGCCGGGAATAGAAGTATTACGTTGAATGTGCTATAATGTAAAAATAAGGTTGGTGATAAGTCGAGGTACTTACGCGAATATTTTTTGTTAAAAATTATCCAAGATATTAAATTTATAAAAAGCTATATTTTATATGATTACCCCTAATTTTAGAGGCAATAATGTTGAAATTTTTAATGAAAAAGAAATTCCCTCATATAATATTAGAAAAATAGATAGACTTAGTTTATTGGGAATGCGTGCAGCTGAATCGCTGCTTTTTGTGGGATTCCTTTTGATAATTTTGAATAATTTAGGCTTAATTGCGCCTGGAACATATTTTGGAGTTTTTAGTTGGGTTACGGTGGTGGTCTTTTTGATAGGCTTAATTATTAACTTTATTATGATCCCACACCTATATTTTTCAAGTTTTAAGAATTTTAAAAAAGAAAATAGCTATTGGGACAGAGAAACATTCTTGATTCTTCCTTCATTTTTCTTTGGAACCTTTTTTCTTTATGGCAGTCAACTTTATGCATCTTTAATAATTTTAGTTATCTCGATAATTTTAATAGCCATTATCCACTATAGATTTTTGCGTTTGTCCTGGAAATTCTTATTGAAAAGTAGTAATGAAGCATTTTTGATGCAGCAAGAATATTTTGTAAGTTTGAAGTATCTGACAGCATATTATGTGATGTTGTTGGTACTGTTGGTGCTTTTTAATCCGTTGCAAGTTTTATTTTCATTGGTTCATGTTTATGCTTAAAATTGTAAATAACATTAAATAAATAACAACTAAAGTATAAAATTATGTCAAAAATTGTAAATATTGTTGGAAGAGAAATCCTGGATTCAAGAGGAAATCCAACAGTTGAGGTAGAAGTTTTGCTTGAAAGTGGGACAAGGGCTGTGGCTGCAGTTCCATCCGGGGCATCCACTGGCAAGTTCGAAGCTTTGGAGCTTCGAGATAATGACGCTAGTCGTTATAACGGTTTAGGAGTTCTCGATGCCGTTAAAAATGTAAACAATTTAATCAAAAATAGTCTTCTGGGTCAGGATGCTACTAGACAGGCAGATATTGACAAAATAATGCTGGAACTTGATGGTAGTGAAAACAAAAAAAACCTTGGTGCTAATGCAATCCTTGGTGTTTCTTTGGCCGTTTGTCGTGCAGCAGCAAATGAGAAAAATATCCCGTTATATCAGTACATAAATGAAATTTGTGATATCAAAGTTAAGCCAGCATTGCCAATTCCGATGTTTAATGTGCTTAATGGCGGACAACATAGCGACAGTGGTTTGAGTATTCAAGAATTTAAAATTATTCCAACTGGAGTGAAAAGCTTTTCTGAGCAACTTAGGGCTGGAAGCGAAATTTTTCACAAATTGAAAAAAATTCTGGAAGCTGCAAATCAAAGTACGGGAGTTGGAGATGAGGGTGGTTTTTCTGCAAAATTGGAAAGCAATACGCAAGCTTTGGAATTGATCAACCAAGCAATAACTCAGGCTGGCTATGAGCTTGGAAAGCAAGTCAATCTCGGCATTGATGCTGCCGCCAGTTCTTTTTATGATGAAAAAGAAAATACTTATATTCTTAAACCGGAAAATGTAAGTCTTGAGAAAGAACGATTAATTAGTATTTATCGTGAATGGATTGAAAAATATCACTTGGTCTCAATTGAAGATGGACTTGCAGAAGAGGATTGGGATGGTTGGAAAATGATGACTGAAAAAATTGTTAGTAAGCCAATATCAAGCGATGTTCCTAAGGCAGTATTGAGTGAACATATTTTGGTTGGCGATGATTTATTGGTCACGAATGTGAAAAGATTGGAACGTGCTATAGCTGAAAAAGCTTGTAATGCAGTACTTATCAAGGTCAATCAAATTGGTTCATTGTCAGAAACATTTGATTGCATAAGACTAGCTAAGAAAAACAAAATGAAAGTTATGGTTTCGCATCGAAGTGGGGAAACAACAGATGAGTTTATTGCGGATCTCGCAGTTGGAACGGCTTCTGAGTTTATCAAATCTGGTTCGCTTTCGCGCGGTGAGCGACTTTGCAAGTATAACCGGCTTATGAAAATAGAGCAGGAGCTGAACGCATAAAAACACAAAACATATCACATAACATATAACACGTAACATGCAGGGTGTTGGTTGGAATTTTTGTTCCATGATCCATGCCTCATGTTCCATGATTCAGATGGTTAAAGTTATCACAATAGGATCAGTATCTCAGGATATATTTTTTCCAACCAATGAGGGTGTTATTATTGAAACGCCTGAGGATTTGTTGTCGCAAAAAAAACTGGCATTTGAATTTGGTGCCAAATATCACGTCAATGAAAGATTCGAGTCTTTGGGTGGCTGTAGCGTCAATGTGGCTGTTGGTTTAGTGAAGCTTGGCGAAGATGTTTCAGCTTACACGACTATTGGGGATGATGTGACAGGAAAATGGATCCATGCTGAACTTGAGAAGACTGGCGTCAAAATGGAATTTGTTGGTATTGCAAGCAGTTGTAAAAGTGATTTGTCAGCAATAATTGTTGATCAAAAAAATGAAGATCGAGTGATTTTTTCAAATCAAGTTGCAAATCAAAAGCTAGTTTTCGATGTACAAAAAATTGGCAATCCGCAATGGATTTTTATTGGAGATTTGAGCGGCGATTGGAAAAAGAATCTTGATTTGATTGTCGCAATTGCGAAAGAAAAAAATATTCTTTTGGCATTTAATCCCAGACAAAAAACTATTCATGAGGATGCTGAAAAAATAAGGGAGGTTAGTTCTATTTGCGATTTGCTTTTTGTGAACAAGGATGAAGCGTTGGAAATTTTGTCATCGACAAATATTGATCACGCTAATGAGGACGAGATATTTCTAATGACTCAATTAAAAAAAATTGGAGCAAAAATAGTTGTGTTAACTGATGGCAAGCGTGGGGCTTGGGTTGGAAACGAAGTTGGAAATTTTTATGTCAAAGCAATGCTTGTTGAAACAGTTGACACTACTGGAGCTGGAGATGCTTTTGCAAGTGGATTTTTTGCTGCATATCTCAAGGAAAAGCCAATTCAGGAATGTTTAAAATGGGGTATTGCAAATTCCAGTAGTTCAATCAAACAATATGGCGGACAAGTGGGATTATTGAATCAGGAGCAGGTAAATTTTATGGTTAAAGATATTGTCGTGCAATCAATTGATTAGTTTTTCTATAATGATTTTTAAAATCTAAAATCCTAATGTCAAATATCAAATAAAATTCTAAATTCAAATGTTAAAATTATTTCATTTGGATCTGAGACATTTATTGGAAACCCGCTTCGAATTGATGAGAAATTAATTTCGAATCGAGGCGAGTTAGGATTTTGATATTGAGATTTTGTTTTTATGTCAATTTTTTCAAACATATTTTCAAAAAGCAATAAGGAATATTTCCTGGCTCTTGATATTGGAACTGAAGTTGCCAAAGCACTTGTTTTTAAGATTGATAAGCAGGAAAAAACTGCCAATATTGTTGGTGTTGGAAAGCAAAAGCAAAAGAGGGGCAATATGCAAAGTGGTGCAGTTTCGGATATTGCTGGGGCTATTGAAATATGCCAGTTGGCTATAAATGATGCGTTAAGTGACGCCAAAATTAAGAATGTCAAAAAAGCTATTGTTGGAATTGCTGGAGAATTGGTTAAGGGTACAACTACCACTGTCCACTATGAACGCTTGAATCCTGATTCCAGGATTGATTTTCCAGAATTGAAAAATATCATTCAAAAAGTTCAAATAAAAGCCTTCGAAAGAATTGTTCAACAGATTGAATGGGAAACTGGGCAAGATATTGAAGTTAAATTGATAAATGCTGCCATTGTCGATGTTCGCATTGATGGTTATCAAGTCACAAATCCAATTGGTTTTCAGGGGAAGGATGTTTCCGTGAGTATTTTTAATGCGTATGCTCCAATGATTCATCTTGGAGCCCTCCAGGCAATTGCAGATGAATTGCACATTGATTTGCTCAGCATTGCGGCAGAGCCATATGCTGTGGCGCGAAGTGTTGACTATGATGATGCCTTGGATTTTAATGCTATCTTTATTGACATTGGCGGCGGAACAACTGATATTGCAGTTGTCAGAAATGGCGGTCTTGAAGGAACAAAGATGTTTGCGTTCGGTGGTCGGGCTTTCACAAAAAAATTGGCACAGGAGTTGCGAATTAATTTCGAAGAGGCTGAAGAATTGAAAATAAGTTATGCCGAGGGTAAGCTTGGTAACGACGTGAGCTGTAAAATTGAGCAGATATTGCAAGGTGATTGCAACGTCTGGCTTAGTGGGGTGGAATTGTCGCTTTCTGAATTTGCCAATTCAGACGTGCTTCCTTCAAAGATTCTGCTTTGTGGCGGCGGATCTGGTCTGCCAGGCATAAAAAAAGCCCTTGTTTCCAAGGAATGGTTGAAGGAGCTGCCCTTTGCAAAACCCCCAGTTGTTAGTTATTTGCAACCCCAAGATGTTGCACGAGTCATTGATGAAACAGGGACTTTGAACAATCCTCAAGATGTTACTCCTATGGGTTTGGCAAACTTGGTTTTAGATGTTACAGATGAAGAGAAAGTTATGGCTGGAATCTTGCGCAGAGTTTTGCAAACAATCCATGAATAAGTTCATAAAGTTATATAGTAGTAAAGTAATAAAGTCGAAAGTGATTAAGGTTATAAAATATATAAATAAAGTCGCAAAGTTAAAAGTATCAAGTATTTCAAAATAATGAAAATATTTAATCTTCAACTTTCAACTTTGCAACCTTAAGACTTTCAACTCATTCTTATGCACCAAACTTTTTATATTGATGCTGATGAAGAAATATCGTCGGTCATAGATAGACTCAGAAGATCAATGGCTGTTGATAATTATTTCGTGGCGCCCAAGCGGGCAATTTTTTTGCAAAGCATCGTTAATTTGAAATTGCTGAAACGTGAGGCCGAAAAAATAAGAAAGCATGTGATTTTGGTGACCCAAGAAGAAGTCGTGATTGCTATGGCGACTAGAAGCGGACTGGATGTTCAAAAATCGATTGATGGGGCAGATGAAGTTTTGGACACCGAACTTGAGGACGATCAACAAGATATTGAAATTGAAGAGCCGGTAATCATGTCAAATCAGGTCAGCAGCAAATCTTCAAGACTCAGCAATGTCGGCTCGGATAATTTTTACGATAAGCATGCTTCCATGGATGTCCATCAAAAGAAAACAGCGCCAAAAAATAGCGAGACAAAAAATATTTCAAGAAAATCTGTAGCTAATTCTCACGAAAAAGCTGCCACCTTGAATCATCCACGCTCAAACCAAGTACCTTCAATGGAGGGCGCCTCTCGGCATCATGTTCCAAGTGGAGCTGTCGCTGGAAATAGAATTTCAACTGCCAGGAATGGAAATTTGAAAAATAGCTCTGCTTATGCGGATAAAGATGAGGATTATGGAAAAATAAGTTTTGAAAAAGGAAAGAAGATGGAAGAAATGTTTTCTCAAAAAAAGCAAGAATTGCCGGTGGAGGATCGTCAAATTTCGAATGTAAAAACAAAGAATTTTCTTTTCATTTTCGTTATCGTGTGCATGTTTTTGTTTGCTGGCGTTGCAGGATATCTATATATTCCTAATGCGGATATTGTTATTAAGCCGAATATGCAAACTATTAAAATTGATACAGATGTGAATGTTGCGCAGGCGCAAGACTCGGGAAATTCCATTGCGGTTCATGTTATTAATCTTCCGGTGCAACTCACTTTGCAGCATAACACTACAGGGAAAAGTTCATCCTCAGGAAAAAAAGCGCAAGGAACAGTGGTGATTTATAATGAATTTGACAATCAACCACAAACGCTAGTTACAACCACTAGGATTCAATCCGAAGGAGGAAAAATTTTTCGTTTGCTCAAAACTGTTGTTGTGCCAGGCCTGACTAATGTGGGCGGCGAAACAAAACCCGGAGCAATTTCGGTTGAAGTTGTCGCCGATCAACCCGGTTCTGACTATAATATTGAAGCAAGTAATTTCAAAATCCCCGGTTTTCAAGGTGGTTCAAAGTATGATAAATTTTATGCTAAATCAAGTGTGACAATGAGTGGGGGCACGAGTGAAGGCAGTGGTTCTGCCGGAGTCAGTCAGGGCGATCTTGATAGCGCAAAGCAAAAAACAGAAGCAGCTTTGAAGGAAAAAGTTTCTGCTGAAATTTTGGCGCAAATGTCACCGGATGAAATTGCCTTGCCGCAAGCAGAAAAAATAACCCCAGGAAAATCAACAGCTAATGCTAAAATTGGCGACGGAGTTGGCTCATTCGAATATACCCTGACAGCAACTGTTAGTGCTTTGGTTTTCTCTCAAAATGATGTGAAGGATGCAATTGAAAAAACTCCTCAGTTCACAGCTCAACCTCAAAATGCGACAAAAGAAATCAAAAATATTGAATATGTCAGCGTCGAACCTGCTTTTGAAACGAGCACAATGCTTTTGAAGGTACACAGCGAACTTGAAGTAACTCCTAATGTTGACATTGAATCTTTCAAGAAAGATTTGCTTGGCAAGAACGAAAGTGAATTAGTAGAACTGTTGAAAAAGAATCAGAGTATTGGGAATGTTGGTGTTGTTTTCTGGCCAACTTTTGTCAATCGCGTGCCCCAATTTCCCCAAAGAGTGAAAATTGAGATTGAAAAAGGGCAGTAGTGATTCTTAAAATTTGTTCAACTGTTCGGAATTTCCGAATAGTTCAAAATGTTTAAAGAGGAGCTTTGCGAGAGAAAGCAAGAATACAAAAATCCCCTTGCGGGGAAGCGTGCCATGTGAGCTTGTTTTGTCTAAACTTTTGCCAACCGATGGATGGGAACATCAAGAGCAACTCACATTGGGCTTATCGCATATGTTTATACACTAACACGGCTTAATATTTCTTTCAAGTGGAGTGTGGATAAGCTCAAAATTTTTCACTTTTTGCTTGTAACTAGGCCATAATCGTGCTATATTTGAAACATAAAAAATCTTAACCCACAAAAAACGTATGGAACAATTTTCTTTTGAAAAGGTGGAAGCGCAGAATGAGGCAGAGCAGGTCAGAAAGCGAGCGCTTGAAAAAGTGGAGACAAGAAAAGAAGTTGGCGAGGAAGAAAAAGAGCCAACCAGGGATGATTATACACAAGCGCATGAGGAAATTTCTGAAGTTTCTCTTGGTGAGAAGTATGTCAGTGAGCATTTCCATCCGCATCACGAAATGCCGGAAGAAATGCCGGAAGCACTTGAGAGTATTCTCTCAAAAAATTTTCAAGAGGACGCGGAAAAACTTAACTTTAGTAAGCGAATATATTCTTTGATGAGAGAAGGCACTGGCAGTTTACTTTTTCCGGATCACGATTGGGAAAATGATGCCCGCTATTTGTCGGGAGCATCAACGAATTTAGCCGGAGGAGCAGGTGGTTCTTTTGAAAGCGATGTAGTTCACATGTTCAGGACTCTGTCGTTTTTTGTTGAAGCAGAAGCAGGCACTCATTCAAAATCAGGTGAGATATTTGAAAGTGTGCAAAATTCCGAAGATACGGTTGCTGCGGTGAAAAACTATGTGGAAAATCTCGAAGAGATAATGAGTGAGTACGAGCATTTGAAAACCTCTATTGAGGAAAGCTCTCGTGATATGGAAGATATGGATGAGGAAGGAAGACGATTGCTCGGGAAATTATTGCGCGATGTAGACGTAGATAGAACGGATATTAGTGATATACCGAATATTGTAGAAGAATCAGTTAAATTTGCGAAAGAAAATGAAAAGTCAGATGGTATAGTCTGGTGGGTTCAAATTGCGATAGAAGCGGATTTTTTTAATGATCGCATTTCGAAATCTGAAGAAAGCGTTCGAAAATCGTTATTGGAAATGGGTTATGATGAGAAAGGAGTAGAGCTTGAAATAGATAGTCTTAAAAAGATAAAAAACAACATAGCTTCTTTTGATGCTTGCATTGAAAATGAACTTTCTGAAGCTCAGAAGATAATCTATTTTGAGCTCAGAAAGAAGCCCTTTGTGAATAATTACACTGGAGAAGTAGCTGAATCTGGAGATGTGACCATGGAGGACAGGATTTCAAGAAATTTAAACGACCATAGAGATATGAAGAAATATTGGCTCGGAAAGTAACCATGCTAACTAGAAAGTGTAGCAAATAGTTAATCTCTTTGTTTAATTTGCTGATTTAAGGCTAAATAAAACAGCGCTATTGACAACAATTCGATAACTTGTTAAGATAGTTATACGTTTTTAGAACAGCTTAATAGACAGTTTAAATTAGAGGTTTTCACTACTTTATTTTCACGAATGAGGATAGTTTTGGAAAAGTATTTCCCCTCTATTTTTAGGTTGGAAAATCACTCAAAATATGTCAGCAAACAATGATAAGGAACTCATCAAGATCGAAGGCGTAATTGTCGAAACTTTGCCTAGCACAACTTTTAAAGTCAAATTAGACAACGGTCATGAGGTTTTGGCTCACATTTCTGGCAGAATGCGAGTGCATTACATTCGATTGTTACCGGGAGACAGAGTGCTGATGGAAATGAGCCCTTACGATTTGACTAAGGGTAGGGTTGTGCAACGCATGTAGTGGAAATGAATCACAAATCTTCGCGAATTGTTTTCGAATAATCGCGAATGAATTTTTTTAAAAAAATATTAGAGATAATTAGCGAGAGTAATTAGTGTTAATTAGCGATTTATATCATTATGAAAGTACGAGCATCCGTGAAAAAAATATGTGCCAAGTGTAAAGTTGTCAGACGTCGAGGACGCGTTTATGTCATTTGTTCAACGCCAAAACATAAACAAAGACAAGGATAATTAACAAGCTTATTAGGCATTAGCTTGTTAGTTTGTTTTAGAAAAGAATTTATTTTCTAAAAAGCTAAAAAGCTAAAAGCTATAACCTGATTTTATGATACGTATTTCCGGAATAAATTTGCCAGATGAAAAAATAATTGAAGTTGCCCTGACTTATGTTTTTGGCATCGGTCCTTCTACAAGCAAAAAGCTTTTGAAAAAGCTTGAAATTGATCCTAAGACCAAGACTAAGGTTTTGTCACCAGAACAAGCAAACAAATTGCGAGATGAAATTGAAAAGAAGTATAAGGTTGAAGGAGAACTCAAGCATGAAGTGAAAATGAACGTGAAACGCTTGAAAGAAATTGGAAGCTATCGAGGCTCTCGTCATCAAAAAGGACTTCCGGTACATGGTCAACGAACAAAGACCAACAGTCGAACTGTTCGTGGAAATGTTAGAAGAACAATGGCTAGTGGAAGAAGAACAGAATCAAAAACATAGATTTAAAGAAATTTTATTTTGAAAGGGAATATTTTAATTTAAAGAACGTATAAAATTTTCAATTTTCAATTTTCAATTTTCAATCAATTTTCAAATGTCCCAATTTTCAATTTTGAAATTAAAGCATTAGAAATTGTTTAGAAATTAGAAATTAGAAATTAGAAATTGAGATAAGCTATGGTTGAGGATATCAAAAAAACACAGGACATCTTTGAGGCAGTTGCTGCTGAAAAAGAAGGCACTGAAGAAAAAAAGGTGGTTGAAGTCGCTGAGGCTGACACGAAGAAGAAAAAGAAGAAACTAAAAAGGCAAATTCTGAAAGGGCAGGCTCACATTAAATGCACCTACAATAACACTATGGTGATGATTTCTGATTCAAATGGTGCAATGTTGGCTTGGGCAAGTTCTGGCTTACTTGGTTTTAAAGGTGCCAAGAAAGCAACTCCATATGCTGCAACTCAGGTTGTGCATGATGTTACGGAAAAAGTGAAAAAATATGGCGTTCAAGAATTGGAGGTTTTTGTCAAAGGTGTTGGCAGCGGACGTGAATCATCGATCAGGTCTCTTGCAAACAAAGGATTCAATCTTATTGCAATCAAGGATATGACTCCAATTCCTCATAATGGTTGCCGAGCAAAGAAACCAAGAAGAATATAGTTTATAGTTAGTGTAAATATATTTTATTTCGTAATCGGTTTAATTTTTATAATTTAAAGAGAATATAAAATTTTCAATTTTCAATTTTCAATTTTCAATCAATTTTAAAATGTCTCAATTTTCAATTTTGAAATTAAGACATTAGAATTTGTTTAGAAATTAGAAATTAGAAATTAGAAATTGAGATAAGTTATGGCTAGAGATTTATTAGGATCAAAATGTAAGAGGTGCCGTCGCTCAGGGGAAAAACTTTTTCTCAAGGGAGATCGTTGCAATACTGCGAAATGCGCAATGGTTAAGCGGCCGTATGCTCCTGGTGTTCATGGCAAGAGAATGTCACGAGGACTAAGTGAATTTGGCAAACAACTAGCGATGAAGCAACGCATCAAGCGCATGTATGGAATTTTAGAAAGACAATTTCGTAAGCACTATGAAGAAATTGAAAATAAACCAGGCGTGACCGGAGATCTTCTGATGGCAAGACTTGAACTTCGATTGGATAACGTGGTCCGCAAAATGGGATTTGCTCTTTCTCCAATTCAGGCTCGTCAAATGGTTAATCACGGAGCATTTTTGCTCAATGGGAAAACCGTCACGATTCCTTCATATGAAGTTAAGCTCGGTGATGTGATTAGCATTAAAGAGTCAAAGAAGGGTAAAGCATATTTCACAAATCAAATTCAATTGATTAAAAATAAGAAAGATTTTCCACGCTGGATTCAATTTGATCAGACAGTAATTGAGGGAAAAATTGTTTCTTTGCCAGCCAGAGAAGATGTCGGCATCCAGGTTGATCCTCAGATGGTTGTTGAATCCTATTCTAGATAAGTTTATTTTTTGTTTTTTTAACTTCATTAACTAAAAACGTTTGGTTTGTGGAAATGTTTCCATGAGCTTCTCGTTCAAAAGAGGATATGCAGACAGTGTCACTTCCTCAGAAGCCAAAATACACACCGATTAATGACGAAAGTGGTAAATTCGAAATCATGGGATGCTACCCAGGATATGGAATGACCCTTGGAAATGCGCTTAGACGCGTTTTGCTTTCTTCACTAAAAGGGGCAGCTGTAACTTCTGTTAAAATCAAAGGTGTTTCACATGAATTTTCAACTCTCGACGGAGTGATGGAGGATGCTGTTCAGATTATTCTTAATTTGAAAAAAATTAGATTTCGATTGCATACAGATGAATCAGTCAAAGTTAGCTTGAAATTCAAAGGTGAAGGAAAGGTGACTGCTGCTGCAATCAAAGGCTCTTCAGAAGTTGAAGTTGTCAATCCTGAGCAGATTATTGCCACAATTACTGATAAAAAAGTTGAGTTGGAAATGGAATTGGAAGTTTCAAACGGTCTGGGTTATGTTCCAATTGAACAACAAGAGCGTGGCGAAAAAGAAATTGAAGTTATTGCAATTGATGCAGTTTACACTCCAATTCGTCGCGTGAACTATGAAGTTGAGAACATGCGTGTCGGAAAAAGAACCGACTACAATAAGATTACCCTTGAAATCGTGACTGATGGTAGCATCACGCCGCAAGAGGCATTTTCAAAGGCAGTGGTTTTGTTGGTTGAACAGTTCTCAGTGCTTGGGGGAATTGAAGTGGTTGAAGCGAAATCAGCAGAGTTATTCCAGGAAGCTGAATTGGTTCAAGAAACTAAAGTTATTGAAGCCAAGGAAGAAGAATTAGATCCACTTAAAGTCAAAGTGACTGAACTTAAAAATCTTTCAACGCGAACACTTAATGTGCTTGAAACTAACAAAATTGCAAAAGTTAAGGATATTGTTAAATATACGGAAGATGGCCTGAAAGGTTTGGAAGGAATGGGTGACAAGGGCATCAAAGAAATTAAAAAGTCAATTGGTGAACTTGGTCTCACCTTAAAACAGTAATAAGAATATGAAACATTTAGTCAAGGGAAGAAAATTTAGTAGAGTGAAAAAAGTGCGAACAGCCTTGTTCAAGACATTGATTGGCAGTTTTATTGTGAAAGAAAAAATTACTACTACGGAAGCAAAGGCCAAAGAAATTAAGCCAATGATTGATAAAATTATCACCAAAGCGAAAAAAATCTCAGCTGATGAAACAAAGAGAGTTGCAATCATGCGAGATTTGAGAAAAGAAATTCCATTGATGGCTGTCAAAAAGCTTTCAGGAGAGTTTACTGTAAGATTTTCATCTCGCACTAGTGGATACACTAGAATTTTGAAAATTGCTCAGCGAAAAAGCGATGGTGCGAAAATGGCGATAATTGAATTTGTATAAAAATTAATCCCGAATCAACACGAATTTAATCGCGAATAATCTCGAATAATGAGTATTGATTTATTAGGGATAATTAGGGATAAGATTAGCGTAAATTAGTGATTTATAACCTTATGAATAGACAATATCATCTCTTTGATGCTCAAGGAAAAGTTCTCGGACGCCTGTCGACTGAGATTGCAAAAGTGCTTAGCGGCCGAAACAAAGTTGACTATACTCCACACATTGATGGAGGTGATTTTGTGGTGGTTATCAATGCAAGCCAGATTCGAGTGACCGGGAGAAAATTAACCGACAAGATTTATCACAGTTTCAGTGGATACCCAGGGGGAATCACTGCGATTGCCTTTCAAGACTTGCTTGCAAAGGATCCGCGCAAAGTGATTCAAAATGCTGTTTATGGAATGCTTCCAAAGAATAAGTTGCGAGACAAGATGATGCTTCGCTTGCATGTTTATGGAGCAGCAGAGCATGAGCACAAGAATATTGAAATCACACATTAAATTTAATGCAAATAAATGCGAATTTAAAGCGAATGGTCGCCAATGAATGCATACGAGAAAATTCGGAACTTAATTCGTGTAAATTAGCGATATAATTATGGCAGTAAAAAAAGAAGTAAAAGCTACGACAACTAAAAAAGTTAAAAAAACAACTCCAAAGGTTGAGGAAAAGGAAGTTGTGGTTAAGGCTGAAAAAAAATCAGCTGACGAGGTTTACTTTTATGGCGTTGGACGTCGAAAGGCATCTGTTGCTCAAGTACGATTGTTTACCTATGACAAGGCAACTGATTCTGATTTTGTGATCAACAAGAAAAAACTGAAGGACTATTTCCCAGTTGCCAACTTGCAAAACACTTTCTTGGCCCCGCTCAAAGCCGTGGGACTTTATGGTAAAATGCGCGCCACCGTTTTGGTGCGAGGTGGTGGAGTGACTGGTCAAGTTGAAGCAGTCCGCCTTGGAATTTCTAGAGCTTTGGTGAAATATGACGAAACTTTCAAGAAGACTTTGAAGGAACTTGGATATATGACTCGCGATGCCAGAGAGGTTGAACGAAAGAAACCAGGTCTCAAAAAGGCTCGCAAAGCTCCACAGTGGGCGAAAAGATAGTTTATCTTTTATTTACATGTCACTTAAAAACACTCCGCAAGGAGTGTTTTTTTGTGTGCTATTGTGATTGAAAAAAATTGGAGTATAATGAAAGCATTAAACATTAAAAAATTTTTATGAAAAACAATGATGTTTTCAATCGGGTGATGTTGATTATTTTTACAGCGATTGCTTTTGTTTTTACAGCTAGTTATGCTTTCAGTCAATATTTGGAAGTCAGAAAAATAAACATTCAAGATTTGGCTGTTTGGAATGCTTGCGTGGAGGATTCAAATTTGGGTGATCGTGCCTATGAATTTTGTCGTCAAAAGTGCAGTGACAACTATATGTTCAAAAAGCCCTTCAATTGGGGTGAAAATGCTGGTGTGCCAGATGGGGACGAGTAGAGCTAGCTTGTTAGGCTTTAGGCTATTAGCTTCTTAGCTTCTTGGATATAAAAATAAAACCTTAGAAAAATACATAAAAAATGCCTTATTTCAGGCATTTTTTTGATGTGGGGAAAACTTTTTTGTTTTGTTGAAAATGAAGAGAATTGTCTTCGCGATCCGCCTAGGGCGGAGTGGAAAATATGTAAAGCAATGCTCTGGATTGCCACGGAGGATTACCTCCTCGCAATGAAACCAGTGGCTAGGGCTTTTTTATCTTGTAAATGATTTTGTCATTCTGAACTTGTTTCAGAATCTGCTTTTTTTGTCTAAGTTGGTTTACTGTAATAGAGATGCTGAAATATATTCAGCATGACATTACTAGCAATTTTTTTATAAATTTGTAGATTTGTAGGAAGCTAAGTAGCTAAAGCCTAAAAAGCTGTTTCTATTGTGCAACATTCGTGTCAACTGGCGTCGTCGCTCCAAAGCCTAGGTTCTGCATTAGTGTGGTTTTTTCTGGAAATTCAATTGTGTTGAGCACATTTGCACCGTCAGAATTTGTGTCGATGAAATAAATCAGCCCGTCGGAATTGTTGTTGGTGATTTGCGAATTATTTGAATTTAATTTCAATAGATCCATTAAATTACGATGATCTCGTTGATCGGTCTCAATGAATTTGATCTGCTTGCCAGTTGAAAAAATGACATGTTCATAGTCACGAGACCATTGGATGTTAGTCATGGTTTCAGAATAGCGCGTGATTGGCAGGATTTCATTTTCGCTGCGCATCGGTTGCACGTCCCATTTTCGGACAAAATAGACATTTATCTCATGGTCATTCCAGTAAAGAAGTTTTTTTCCATCATCAGAAAATTGTGAGCCGATGGCATTGCTGGAAAGTTCTTGAAAATAGTCATTACTCTCGCCCTGATTGTAGACATATAGATCATGACTAGGATTAAGAAAAACCATCCTGTCTTTGTCATAGACAATAATTTGATAGTTTGGGTCGCTCATGTGCGACGGCGGCGAGACTGTAATTTGAGACGGATTATCAGTGCCGTCCGTGTTGGTTTTGTATACAATGCCTGCTGGAAGTTGGAAATAGTAGAGTCCGCTGGAAGCAAGTTCATAGCTGGCGATATTTTTGGCAACTTGGCGAATTTCAGTCGGTGAGTCAAGGTCAATGCGAAAAAGATTGCCGCCTGACATATAAAAAAGCGCATTTTTTGTTTTTGGATCCCAACGCACGTGAGAAAGATCATCGCTGTGAACAAGGTCTTGCAAGTTAAGCACCTGATCAATCGGAATGTCTGCAATGAGGTAGTTCTTTTTTTGAGTGTCTTTTCTGATGGTAGGAATTATGATGCGATGAGATTGGGGTGTCCACTCAATGTTCTCTTTTTCATTGTCAGTGAAAACATATTCATTTGAACTGAAGATTTTTTCAATAGAATTGTCTTGAGCGGTGACAACGCTGACGGTGAAATCGTTCTCATTTTGCTGCGCCACTGCGGTGAGGTTTTTTCTTGGTGAGACAAAAAATCGCAAAGCGCCTGGGGTGGCGTAGCTAGTTTTTTTGTAGTCATTCTTGGTTAAAACTACATTCCAAAATTCAGTTGAAATTCCACTGTGGACCGAAATCTTTTTTGACCAAGTGGCATAATCTGGAGATTTGACTTCCAGTAAATAATCACCTGGCGCAATACCGTCAATGTGATAAGAATTATTCAGCCTGTTTAATTTTTTCGAAGAATATAAAACATTATTGATATAGAAGTCGGAGTCTAGAGGTGTTGTTTTCATTGATATTGATCCACCATAGATAAAAACGCCTCGTTTAAAATTGAAGCGATAGCCAAACGCATAGCCTATGATGACCGCTGAGACAACCCAAAAGAGCACAAAAAGTGTCCACCAGAATATCTTTTTTGGTATTTCTGAATCTTCCATACTGGTTCTGATTATAGCTCCTAATAATCAATTTGTCCATCGCCCATGAGTTGCTTTCATTTCTCAGCGAGTGACGCAGCAAAAGGTGATTTGCCTACGAGGCTTGCCTCGTGAGCCCGTAGGGTCCAGGGCAAATTCCGGGGGTATTAATACCCCCGGAATCTCGAGCTTAAAAGCACCAAACTTACTGCAACGAAGATCCTGAAACAAGTTCAGGACGACATGTTTTTTATGTTAATCTTGTTGTAAATGTAAAATAAATGTATAATATTAACATGTAAGGTAAACTTTAAAAATAAATTTTTAATATGCAATTAGAAAAAATCTTTCACAGTTTTGGTTTGTCTGCTTCACTGGCTGAGTTAGTGACGGTGCTTTTGGTGATGCTGGCAATTGCGGTAATTCTTTGGCTAGTTGTTGGGAAAAAACGGCTCCATAATTCCGTTATGAATATTTATCTTTCTTTTGCGCTCGTGCAAGTTTTGCCAACTGATTTGATTAGTACAAACAAAAATTTGCCAGTTTTGGTTTTTCTGAGCTTAGTTATTTTATTGACGCTAATTGGCAAATATACTTTTGACATTGGCCTTTCTGGTTCAGGGTTGGCTTATTGGCAGATTTTCCTGATGAGTTTTTTGGAAGTTGGAGCTATTTTTAGCATTTCGGTTTCTTTTCTTGGCGACAAACAACTTTTGCAATATGTTTCCAAGGACGCGCTTTTTTATTTTACTTCTCCCTGGGCGAAGTTTTCCTGGTTGGCAATGCCGCTTTTGTTTTTGATTTATATCAACAAGAGCAACGACTAGAGACTAAAAGCTAATGAAGCTAAAACCTCGAAAGTTTTTTCGTGGGAGTGTATTCCAATCCTAAGATAATACCGAAACCATAATTGGGGTTTTTGTTTACTTGGTTAAATTTTTACTAATTTTTGTTAATAGTTCCTGTCTAGCATCAACCAATTTCTTA
>Ga0194047_10000111_pt1 | contig 56645 bp, 52 predicted proteins | sample JunL225m_MetaG_2_FD_160070 | JGI IMG/M metagenome (GOLD analysis project Ga0194047, IMG submission 160070) | Anoxic zone freshwater microbial communities from boreal shield lake in IISD Experimental Lakes Area, Ontario, Canada - Jun2016-L221-5m | ecosystem: Environmental > Aquatic > Freshwater... | reverse complement strand
ACTTTACGATGGTGGAGCCGGACAAGGAGCAACTGGTGGTCAAGGTATCATTATTATTGTTTATACTCCTCTGTCTACAATAACACCTCCACCTCCACCTCCACCTTTACCTCCACCTCCTCCACTCTCAATAGATGAACCAGTACCGCCGATAGTTAATGGAATTTATCTTCCTAATGATGTTGATCAATCTCTAAAATCTGGATTTAATTCTATTGCAACTGGAAATTTTGATGATTATTTTATAACAACATTTGAACTAATTGATCAATATATAAAAGGTGGATTATGGTCTTGGGGGAGAAATGATAATGGACAAATTGGCGATAGTACAACAACTAGTAGAAGTCAACCAGTTCAAACAATTGCAGGTGGTACTAGTTGGAAACAAGTATCAAGTAACGGATTTCAAACAGCGGCAATAAAAACTGATGGCACTTTATGGACTTGGGGATATAATAATAAAGGACAACTCGGTGATAGTACACAGACAAATAGAAGTTCTCCGGTTCAAACTATTGTAACTGGAACAAATTGGAAAAAAGTTGCTTTAGGATATTCTCAGTCAGCGGCAATAAAAACTGACGGAACTTTATGGACTTGGGGGGATAATACTTATGGACAACTTGGCGATAGTACACAGGCAAATAAAAGTTCACCAGTTCAAACAATTGCAGGTGGTACTACTTGGCAACAAGTTTCTAGTGGCGACTCTCATACAACTGCAATAAAAACAGATGGAACTTTGTGGCTTTGTGGATATAATAATAAAGGACAACTCGGTGATAGTACACAGACAAATAGAAGTTCTCCGGTTCAAACTATTGTAACTGGAACTAATTGGAAACAGGTTTCTGCAAGAACAAGCACTGCGGCAATAAAAACTGACGGAACGTTATGGATGTGGGGTGATAATTCAAACGGACAACTCGGTGATGGTACAAAAACATTAAGAAAAACACCAATACAACCAGTTGTTGAAGGTAGTTATAATTGGAAACAAATTTCACAAGGCGATAGTCATTATGCTGGAATAAAATCTAATGGTACTTTATGGACTTGGGGGAGAAATGCTAGTGGACAACTTGGTAATAGTTTAACAGAACCTATAGGGTTAATGACCCAAACAATTGCACTTGGAACAAATTGGCTTCAGGTTTCTTGCGGAGTGTCTTCCACATTTGCAATAAAAACTGATGGAACTTTATGGAGTTGGGGGGATAATACTTATGGGCAACTCGGTGATAATACACGAGTTAGTAAAAGTTCTCCAGTTCAAACAATTGTAGGTGGTACTACTTGGCAACAGGTTTCAGGAAGCGATGGTAGTGGTAATCACGTGCTTGCAATAAAAACCGATGGAACATTATGGGCATGGGGTGATAATTCATTTGGAAAACTTGGTGACGGCACACTAACTTATAGAAGTTCTCCAGTTCAAACAATTGCAGGTGGTACTACTTGGCAACAAGTTGACATTTCTAGCAATAATTCTGCAGCAATAAAAACTGACGGCACTTTATGGACTTGGGGAAATAATTCATATGGGCAACTTGGCGATTCTACCACAACTGATAGAAGTTCTCCAGTGCAAACTATCACAACCGGAACAAATTGGAAACAAGTAGCTTGTTTTAATTTAAATACCTCTGCAATAAAATATGATGGTACTTTATGGACTTGGGGGTTCAATGGTACAGTTGGATATCTTGGCGATTCTACCACAACTGATAGAAGTTCTCCAGTGCAAACTATCGCAACCGGAACAAATTGGAAAGAGGTTAGCGGATCAGCAGCAATAAAAATGGATGGAACTTTGTGGCTTTGGGGATATAATGCAAAAGGACAACTTGGCGATAGTACAACAACTAATAAAAATTCTCCGGTTCAAACTATTACTCTCGGAACAGATTGGAAACAAGTTATATCAACTAACAATCAAGCTACCGTAGCAATAAAAACTGATGGTACTCTTTGGGCCTGGGGAGACATTTCTAAACTTTATTCACAATTTTTTAATAGTCCGTCTACTGATAATATTTTAATTCCGATGCAACCTCTTCTTGTAAGTAGTAACACCTGGAAATACGTTGCAAGTGGATCAAGCAATACCGCAGCAATAAAAACTGATGGCACTTTATGGACTTGGGGATTAAATGATAAAGGCCAACTTGGCAATGGTACACAAGTTTCTACAAATGCACCGAGACAAACACTTGCTCTCGGAACAAATTGGAAACAAGTCGAAATCGGTACTAATCAAATGCTAGCAATAAAAACTGATGGTACTTTATGGACTTGGGGAGAAAATACTTCTGGAGCACTAGGTGATAGTACAACAACCCATAGAAGTTCACCAATTCAGACTATAGTAGGCGGCAATAATTGGAAACAAGTTTCGAGCGGAAACCTTAATCCAACCGCAATTCAATTCTCAGACATAGGACAGATATTATAATGTATATACTAATAGAAAAAACACATAATGGCGAATTTTTTGTTCATTTAGGACCAATTGATTGGAAACCTAGACGTTTTCAATCAATTATCTCAGACGATTTAGAAATAGATTTTCAAGTTCCGATTTCAAATAATACAAATGAGGTAATTATCGTAAATGAAATTGTTAGAATTGTACCTGTTATTGATATTGGAATTACTGCTACAATTTTTAATACAAAAATTCAGCAGTTAATTGGACCTTATTATAATTTTTATGACACTTATGCTGAAATGTATTTTAATGTTCAAAATAAACCGATTTCTACAGTTAAAGCTGAATTAAAATTAATTATTGCAACTAATCGATATAAATATGAAAACATAGGAGTTAATATTACAATTCAAAATCAATCAGTTATTGCATTAACAAATAGAGAAGATAGAAGTTTATATTTACAAGCATATCAACTTAGTAAAGATAACATAAATTGGAAATTTGGAAATAATTTTTTAACATTAAGTAATGCTGATTTAGGTAATATTGTTAATTCAGTCGCTAATCATGTACAATCAGTGTTTGATTGGGAGCATCAAAAACAACAAGAAATTGATAATTGTAGTTTATTAACAGAGTTAGATTTGATAAATGTATTGTCAGATAATCCAAATTGGGAACCAAATATTGTTAATTAAAGGAAATAAATATGTCTTCAAGTAATCAATTTATAAGTAACTTAGTTGAAGGTGGCGAAGGAAATGTTGATTTAGGCACAAAATACGTTACTAAAAGTTATTTAATAGATGTTTATCCTTTTCTTAACGATTTAAATAGATCTGCTGGATTATTTCTTTGGGGGAAAAATCTTAACGGGCAGATCGGTAATAATTCAAATGGGCCTGATGTTTGGATATTAACTCAAACAACTGAATTTGGAATAAATTGGAAACAAGGGGGTGCTGGAAGTTCTCACTCTTTAGCAATTAAAACAGATGGAACTTTATGGTCTTGGGGGTTTAATACTTCTGGACAACTTGGCGATAATTCACGAACTAGTAGAAGTCAACCAGTTCAAACTACAGCACTTGGAACAAATTGGAACCAGGTTTCGTGCGGGACTGATCAAACTTCAGCAGTAAAAACTGACGGAACTTTATGGACCTGGGGGTCAAATACTTCTGGACAACTTGGCGATAATACACGAAACAACAGAAGTTCACCAATTCAAACTATCACATTTGGCACTAATTGGAAAAAGGTTGTTAGTGGGTCAACTTTTAACTCAGCAATAAAAACCGACGGAACATTATGGGTTTGGGGTGATAATACAAATGGACAACTTGGTGATAATACAATAACTCCAAAAAGTTCACCAGTTCAAACACTTGGAGGAGATTCTAATTGGAAACAAGTTAGTATTTCCGTTAGTAATGCTGCTGGAATAAAAACTGACGGAACTTTATGGACTTGGGGGTCAAATTCATTTGGGCAACTTGGCGATTTTACCATAACTAATAGAAATCAACCAGTTCAAACTATCGCACTTGGAACAAATTGGCAACAAGTTTCATGTGGTTATGATCAAACATCAGCAATAAAAACTGATGGAACTTTATGGACTTGGGGGAGAAATTCTGCTGGACAACTCGGTGATAGTACACGAGGTAGTAGAAGTTCACCAATTCAAACAATTACAGGTGGTACTACTTGGCAACAAGTTTCATGTGGATATCAGCACACTGCTGCAATAAAAACTGATGGCACTTTATGGACTTGGGGGAGAAATTCTGCTGGACAACTCGGTGATAGTACAACAACTAGTAGAAGTTCACCAGTTCAAACTATCGCACTTGGAACAACTTGGCGACAAGTTTCTGCTGGTAAATTTTTTACTTCATCAGTTAAAAAAGATGGAACTTTGTGGACTTGGGGGTTAAATAATAATGGACAACTTGGCGATAGTAGTAATAGTAGTACTGTATCGGCGAGAAGTTCACCTGTTCAAACAATTGCAGGTGGTACTACTTGGCAACAAGTTTCGGTGCCGTTAGGTAATGGTATTAATGGTTATCATGTTGCTGCAATAAAAACAGATGGAACTTTATGGACCTGGGGGTTAAATAATAATGGACAACTCGGTGATAGTACACGAGGTAGTAGAAGTTCACCAGTTCAAACTATAGCACTAGGAACAAATTGGAAACAAGTTTCTGCAGGAAGTATTCATACGGTAGCAGTTCAAGCAGATGGCACTTTATGGACTTGGGGGTTTAATAATAGTGGACAACTTGGTGATAATACTAATACTGCAAAAAGTTCACCAGTTCAAACTATAGCACGTGGAACAAATTGGGATAAAGTTCAAATTGCTGCCGGCGGATCTTCTTCAATGGCACTAAAAACTGATGGAACTTTATGGTCTTGGGGTAATAATGCTAGTGGACAACTTGGCGATAATTCACAAACTCCTACTAAACTATCACCGATTCAAGTTCTTTCGAGTACAAATAATTGGAAAGATATTGCTAGTGGAGGAAATTTTTCAATGGCACTAAAAACTGATGGAACTTTATGGACCTGGGGTTTTAATGATAAAGGACAACTTGGCAATGATACACAAACTTTTAAAAGTTTACCAGTTCAAACTATTGCTCTCGGAAAAAATTGGAAAACTATAGAATGTGGTGATAAACATTGTTCGGCAATAAAAACTGATGGAACTTTATGGACTTGGGGTTTTAATGGAAATGGACAACTCGGTAACAGCACACAGGCTGATAAAAGTTCACCAATTCAAACTATAGCATTTGGCACTAATTGGAAACAAGTTTCATGTGGAAATAATTTTACCTCGGCAATTAAAACTGATGGAACTTTATGGACTTGGGGTGATAATGCAAATTATCAATTAGGCGTTACATTTAAAGATTCAACAACTTATGTACCAATTCAACCAATTTATCTTCCAGGGCAAGGAACAACATGGAAATTTGTTAACTGCGGAACAAGTCATATGTTGGCAATTGAAGAATTTAACGATTTTTAATTATTATAGCAATATTAAAAATTAAATTTATTTGTAATTATTAATTTAAATACACAGAATAAAAGGAAAAAAAATGGAAAATACAGGATTTCTTGTTAATAATTCAGATAGCCAAAATGAAGATATTGGAAATTTTTTAGTTCCAAGGGAATTTTTTACTCAAGGAAATTTATGGAGTTGGGGACGAAATCATTTAGGACAACTCGGCGATAATACAACCGTTACTGGTAGAAGTTCACCGGTTCAAACCGTAGCGCAAGGAAGTAATTGGAAACAAGTTTCGTGTGGGTATTATCATACTACATCAATAAAAACTGATGGAACTTTATGGTCCTGCGGATATAATTTGTATGGAGAACTTGGTGATAATACAACCGTTACTGGTAGAAGTTCACCGGTTCAAACCGTAGCGCAAGGAAATAATTGGAAAACTGTAGGAGGTGGTTGGTTTCAAACAGCAGGAATAAAAACTGACGGAACTTTATGGATTTGGGGAGAAAATACTTATGGAGCACTAGGTGATAATTCAACAACCAATAAAAGTTCACCAGTTCAAACCGTAGTACGTGGAACAAATTGGAAACTGGTTACAGGCGGAAGATGGCATTCTGCTGCAATAAAAACTGATGGCACTTTATGGACTTGGGGAAATAATGTAAATGGACAACTTGGTGATAGTACAACCGTTACTGGTAGAAGTTCTCCAGTTCAAACTATCGCATTTGGAACAGATTGGAAACAAGTGTCATGTGGAGAAATTTTTTCAGCAGCAATAAAAACTGATGGCACTTTATGGACTTGGGGTGATAATGCGTATGGACAACTAGGTGATAATTCTTCAACTCTTAGAAGTTCTCCATTTCAAATTTTAGCAAGTTCAAATATATGGAAACAAGTTACTGTTTCTACCTATTCTACCGCAGCAATAAAAACTGATGGAACTTTATGGTCTTGGGGGTCAAATACAAAAGGACAACTCGGTGATAATACACAGACTGATCAAAGTATACCAAATCAAACAATTGCAGGTGGTACTAATTGGAATCAAGTTTCGAGTAGTGTCGATGGTACTGTTGCAATAAAAAATGATGGTACTTTATGGACTTGGGGAGACAATACTTCTGGACAACTTGGCGATAGTAGTAATAGTAGTACTGTATCGGCGAGAAGTTCACCTGTTCAAACAATTGCAGGTGGTAATACTTGGCAACAAGTATCAGGTGGAAATAGAAGTACTACGGCAATAAAAAAAGATGGAACACTATGGACTTGGGGACATAATTTTAGTGGTGAGCTTGGTGATTCTACCACAACTAATAGAAGTTCACCAGTTCAAACTATTGCTCTCGGAAATAATTGGAAACAAGTTTCATGCGGACAATCTTCTCCTTCTTTACCTGATTCAAACCATACTGGAGCAGTAAAAACTGATGGCACTTTATGGACTTGGGGAAATAATGTAAATGGACAACTTGGCGATAACACATCATCTGATAAAAGTTCACCAGTTCAAACTTTAACCGGTACATATGACTGGAAACAAGTTGCGTGTGGTATAGCATTTACTGCTGCAATTAAAACTGATGGAACTTTATGGACTTGGGGAAATAATGGAACTGGGCAACTTGGCGATGGTACTATTACTGTAAAATATCAACCAGTTCAAACTATAGCACTTGGAACAAATTGGAAACAAGTATCGGCTGGGGTTAGTCACATCGCGGCAATAAAAACTGACGGAACTTTATGGACTTGGGGTAATAATGCTAGTGGACAACTTGGCGATAGTACACAAACTAGTAGAAGTCAACCAGTTCAAACTATCGCACCTGGAACAGATTGGAAACAAGTTGCGTGTGGTCAATTATTTACCGCAGCAATTAAAACTGATGGCACTTTATGGACTTGGGGGTCAAATCCATTTGGGCAACTTGGCGATAGTACACAAACTAGTAGAAGTTCACCAGTTCAAACAATTACAGGTGGTACTACTTGGCAACAAGTTGCGTGTGGTCAATCTTTTACCGCAGCAACTAAAACAGATGGAACTTTATGGACCTGGGGTTTTAATGGAACTGGGCAACTTGGCGATAGTACACAGGCAAGTAGAAGTTCACCAGTTCAAACTATAGCACTAGGAACAAATTGGAAACAAGTTTCTGCAGGAAGTATTCATACGGTAGCAGTTCAAGCAGATGGCACTTTATGGACTTGGGGGAGAAATAATCTTGGACAACTTGGTGACAGCACACAGACTGATCGAAGTATACCAATTCAGACTATAGTAGGTGGTACTAATTGGAATCAAGTTGCGTGTGGTGGAAATTTTACCTCTGCAATAACAAAAGATGGAACTTTATGGACTTGGGGTGATAATGTTTGGGGACAACTTGGCGATAGTAGTAATAATAGTACAGTACCTGCGAGAAGTTTTCCAGTTCAAACTATTGCATTTGGAACTAATTGGCAACAAGTTGCGTGTGGACAAAACTTTACCTCGGCAATAAAAAACGATGGAACTTTATGGACTTGGGGATTGAATTCAAGCGGACAACTTGGCGATAACACAGCAACTTCAAAAAGTTCTCCAATTCAAACATTAGCGAGTTCAAATAACTGGCAACAGGTTTCTATGGGTTATAATTTTACATCAGCAATAAAAACTGATGGAACTTTATGGACTTGGGGATTGAATTCAAATGGAAAACTTGGCGATAGTACAACAACTAGTAGAAGTCAACCAGTTCAAACAATTGCAGGTGGTACTAATTGGAAACAAGTTGCGTGTGGTCAATTATTTACCGCAGCAATTAAAACTGATGGCACTTTATGGACTTGGGGTAATAATACTTATGGAAAACTTGGCGATAATACACGAACTAGTAGAAGTTCACCAGTTCAAACTATCGCACTTGGAACAGATTGGCAACAAGTTGCGGGTGGATATCAGCACACTTCGGCAATAAAAACTGATGGCACTTTATGGACTTGGGGGTTTAATAATAGTGGAGAACTAGGTGATAATACTGCAACCTATAAAAGTTCTCCAATTCAAACATTGGCGAGTTCAAATAACTGGAAACAAGTAAGTTGCGGACGTAGATCATTAGCAGCAGTAAAAACTGACGGCACTTTATGGACCTGCGGTTATAATGGCGATGGAGAACTTGGTGATAATACAACAACTAATAGAAGTTTACCAGTTCAAACCGTAGCGCAAGGAAATAATTGGAAACAAGCTTGCGGTGGCAGTTATCAAACAGCAGGAATAAAAACTGACGGAACTTTATGGATTTGGGGATATAATGCATATGGACAACTGGGTGATAATTCAACAACCGATAAAAGTTCACCAGTTCAAACCGTAGTACGTGGAACAAATTGGAAACAATTATCAGGAGGTCGTCATCATACATCGGCTATTATTGAAAATGATTAAATAAATTTACATACAATTATGTATGTATATAAATAAAATAAAATTAACATGAGAACTATTTATGAAAAAGCAATTTTATTTTATTTCAGGTTTACCAAGATCTGGAACAACGTTACTTTCTACAATTTTAAATCAAAATCCAAAATTTCAAGCTTCGATATCAGGACCTCTTGCTAGATTTATAAGATCGATAATTGAGCAATCTTCAGCAATGTCTGGATATCGATATCAATGTCCAAGTGACAAACGTAAAAAAATAATACACGGAATTTTTAACAATTATTATGATGATCCGAATAAAGAAGTATTTTTTGATACAAATAGAGGATGGACATTACTCACTCCGATTTTAAAAGACTTATATCCAGATACGAAACTTATCTTATGTGTACGAGATTTGCATTGGATTCTTGATTCATTTGAAAACCTTTATAGAAAAAATATATATGATAAAAATTTAATGATTCCTGATGAGTATTCTTCGAATGTTTATTTAAGGAGTGATTACTTAATGAGAGAAGATTCAACAATTGGATTTGCTTACCTTGGATTAAAGCAAGCAATAACGTCAGCTGAAACTGATATGATAATGATTGTTGAATATGAACAACTTTGTAAAAATCCAAACGGAATGTTAAAAGCAATTTATAACTTTATTGATCAACCTTATTATCAACATGATTTTGATAATGTTGAAGCATCTTATGATGAGTTTGATAAAGATCTCAATATTAAAGGATTACATTCAACAAGAAAAAAAGTCGAATGGATAGAACGAATGTCAATTTTACCACCTGATATTATTAATAAATTTAGTAACTTAGAGGTTTGGAGATGATACGAGTAATAGTACCTACAATGTGGAAATATCAACCTTTTTGGGATTTAGTTGAAAATATTTTAAAAGTTGATGTTGTATCTGAATTTTTTATTATTGACAATGATACAGCTAATAAACCTGATTTAGAAGTATTAAAACATCCGAAAGTAAAAATAGTAAGTTTTGGTAAAAACATTTATTGTAACCCTGCATGGAACTGCGGTGCACTTGACAGTAACTCTGAGCTTTTGTGTTTTTTAAGTGATGATTGCATATTTGATATAAAATTATTATATAAAATTTCTACGTTCTTAACTAAAGAAATGGGATGTGTATGTTTATCTGAGCAAAAAGTAGAAAATGGGTTAGTCCAGGTTAAAAAAGGTAAAATAGAATTTACTCCATTTACTGGACAATCTATTTGGGGTTATGGTGTTTTATTTTTTATGCATAAAGATAATTGGATTGATATTCCGCCTAATATATTGCTAGCGTATGGAGATAATTTTATGTTTGATCAATGTCATTATAGAGGTCTTCAAAATTATATGATCGACGATTTATTTCATTATCATGCTGGAGCAATAACTTCTTCAGTAGTTGGAGATTCTGGCAAAAATCTTGAAGTAAATTTTAATAAAGAAACAGAAGAATATAATAAAATATTTCCTCGTATTGTTGATAAATCTTTTAATTTTAATTTTAAAAATGAGTAAAAATATGAAAAAAACTATTGCATTAGTTACTAGCGGATTGAACTTTAATGGAAACTCTTTAAATTACACAGCGATAGGCGGTTCGGAATCTGCACTTATATATATGGCTAAAGAATTGGCAATTTTAGGTAATGATGTTACTGTTTATTGTGAATGTGATAAACCTGGCATTTATGACAATGTTGATTATCGACATTGTCATACCTTTATGCAAGATGAAAAATCACAATTTGATGTTTGCATCATTTCAAGATTTACACATTTTTTAGCTAAACCGATTGATTCAAAACTTATTATTCTTTGGATACATGATATTTCAATTCAAAATCCAGAACTTTCATTATCAAAAGTTGATTCGATTTTTTGTTTATCAAATTTTCAAAAATTTCTTTTTAAAAAACATTTTAATATAGAAGATGACATTTTTTGGAATACAACAAATGGGTTTGATGAAACATTAATTCAACCGATTATTCCTTTTACAGACAAGAAAAATAATTACATTTATTCTTCTAGACCTGAAAGAGGGTTAGTTAAACTTCTAACTGATATTTGGCCAAAAATTTTAGAAACAAATCCATCTGCAATATTACATTTATGTGGATATGATAATCCGTTAGTAAAAAATGAAAGTGAATATCTTACATCATATTATGAACAAAGTAAAAAATTAATAAGTAACTCGACTAATCTTATAGATCATGGAAGTTTAACAAAAAATGAATATTATAAGTTACTAAGTCAATCTGCTTATATGATATATACTTGTAATTTTCCAGAGATTTCTTGTATTAATGCAATTGAAGCACAAGCATCTGGATGTTTAGTTGTAAGTTCTGACGGATTTGCATTATCTGAAACTATTAAAAGTGATACTAAAGTTTCAAATCGTAATTTTAATAATGAATGGAATGAAGATTTATATTATTTGGTAGGTGATAATGAATATGACAATGAATTTTTAGAAATTCTTAACAAATATACAAATGAAACATATGATCAAGAAGTATTAAAAGCTAAAGAGTTAATACAGTCATATTCTTGGAGTAATATTGCAAAAAGTTGGGATGAGAAAATAAACTCGATGTTTTTAGAAAGAAGTAACAACAATAAACAAGCAATATTAGATCAATTAATCTATATGTCTGATTTAGTTGCTGTAAAAGAGTTAACAGGTGAACAAAAATACATCGAACTTGTTGAAAAATCTCTTAAAGATAATAATATTGAAGATACATATGTCGAAAGAATGCAATCTAGTTATAATTTAACAGATAGATTAACAACTGTTATAGAAATACTTAAAAAAAATATCACTGATTTAAATTATAATTTAAAAATTTTAGATATCGGGTCACACGATGGAGAATTAGCATTTTATGTTTTAGAACGCTTTTATTTTTATATTGAAAAATATTATGCATACGAAAAATGTTCACCAGCATTACAAGTTTTAGAAAAAAATTTAAAATCAAAATATGACCAAATTAAACTAATTAACGATGATATTTTAAATCTTACGAATTATAATATTGATACAAATTTTGTAATTATAGGTGAAATTTTAGAACACATCGAAGATACAGTTGGATTTTTAAATCAATTAATGTTAATAGTAAAACAGAAAACAACATTTGTTTTTACAACTCCAGCAGGCCCGTGGGATAATATTGAAAAAAATAAACCTAAAATTGAACACATGCATCATTTTGAATTAAATGATATACGTGAAATATTTAAAGAAACAAATTTAAAAATTGTTAATTCAAATACTAATAGTATTGGAAGAAAAGGTGAACTTCTAACTCATTGGGTTTATTATTTTTCAGTTGAACCAGATAATATCCCGTCATTTTATAAACCAAATTATCAAGATAAGTTTATTAAAACTCGACCTTATAAAAAGATATCTGCTAGTATGATTGTAAAAAATGAAGAAAATAATCTTGATAGATGTATTAAGTCTTTTTATGATATTGTAGATGAAATTGTTATTGTTGATACCGGAAGCACAGATGATACTAAACGTATTGCAAAAAAATATACTGATAAAATATATGATTATACATGGGAAGAAGACGATGGTCTAGGTAACTTTTCTGCTGCTAGAAATTATAGTTTAAGTAAGTGTTCTGGGGACTATATTCTCTGGATGGATGCAGATGAAGAATTGATTCATAAAACACAATTAGTTCAGTTTATTATTTCGGATTATTATAATAGTATATTAGTTCATCAAAAACATTGTATTGTATATGGTGATACAAACGAATATGACTCACCATATCATGATAGATTATTTAAAAATAACGGAATTTATTTTACCGGAGTTGTTCATGAATACCCTACAAAAGATGAAGGGTGGATAAGTAAATGTTTGTTTCAACATATATCATTTATTGCTCATTATGGAACAATTAACAGACCGGTTCGAAATGAAAAAATTGAAGATCGATATTTTGATCTAATAGTAAAAAACTATAAACAAAGACCAAATTTTACAATGGCGCAATATTACTATATGGGATTATTGTGTTCAATTTGTCAAAATCGTGGAGATTTATCGAAGCTTGAAGAAATATTTGATTTATGGTTCAACAAAATAATTCCGACAGAGGATAGTTGGTTATTAAAAAATAGTTTTAATTTTATTCAAAGTTTATATCAAACATTATATATAAATGAAGTGATTAACTTACCATTTGGAACATTAGAAAAGAGACAATTTGAAAACGAACTTGGAAAAACAATCGAATTAATTGCATCATCTGATTCTGAATTTCAATTGTTTTTAGATATAATATCTTATAAAAAAATAACTAGATAATATGTTCAAAGATTGCGGAACTTGTACAATTTGTTGTGAAGGATGGTTAACTTCGATTGCTTATGGAAATTTATTTGGAAATAAAAAACCATGTATATTTTTATGTGAAAAAACATGTTTAATTTATACAACTCGTCCAAAAACTTGTTCTTATTACCAATGTGCTTGGTCTCAAGGTTTATTTCCAGATTGGATGAAACCAACAGAAAGCAACGTATTAATATCTGTTGAATATGATAATCAAAAAAAACAATTTTTAAAAGTTATTGAATTAGGTATTTCTATTTCAGATAAAGTTTTTAATTTTATTGAAAATTGGGTTAAAGAAAATAATACATATTATATTTTAGTAAAAGATAAAAATGTTACTAAATTTTAATTATGAAAATAAATGATTTCGATAGGAATATAACGGTACCAAACTAAATCAATAACACACTAGAACAACATATCATAAACGTAAATAATAGAATAAAATTTAATTAAAAGGAAATACATGAAAATTAATATAGGTGGCGGTTTTAAAAGGTACGATGGATTTTTAAATTTGGATGCAGATCCATTAACAAATCCAGATTTTTTGGTTAAACTTGGAGAAGATCGTTTACCATTTGAAGATAATTCGGTTGATGAAGTAAAAGCATATCATATTCTTGAGCATATTGGTCCTGGATTTTTTCAATTAATGCAAGAAATTTATAGAGTTTGTGTAGATACTGCAATAATTGATATTCAAGTTCCACATCATAGAAGTGAGATTTGGTATGGAGATCCGTCACACGTTAGATTTATAACGGTTGATAATATGAGATTGTTTAGTAAAAAATATAATAAATGGCATATTGATCAATGGAATAGTTCGAGTGGATTTGGGTTACCGTTAAATGTTGATTTTGAAATTATTGAATATGACTTTATTGTTGATGATTTTTGGAAACCTCGTTTTACAAAAATGACGGTCGAAGAACAACATGAAGTATCACGCAATTTTAATAATGTATACGGTGAAACTCATCTTAAATTAATGGTGATGAAAGATGCTTGAAGACCTTGTTAATTATCTAATTGCTCATGGCGAAAAATCACAAGCAATTTCATTACTTAATACTTTAGAAAAACATGCATGGAGATTTAATGAATATGACGATCTTGCAAAATGCTTTTTCAAACAAAAAAATTATGATCGAGCAATAACTTGTTCTAAAAATGCATTAATTACTGCTTTTGAAAATGAAAAAATTTGGGTTGCAAGAACAAATTTAATTAATGTTTATAACCATGCAAATCAACCAGAATTAGCATTAAAGTATATTAAGCAAGCAGAGCAGTCGATGCCGGGTGATATCGACATACAATTAGAAAAAGCATATTCATTATATCTATTAACTCGTAGAGATGAAGCTGAGGCAATTTTAAATAATGTTTTATTAAATACTAAAAATTTATCACAAGAGATGGAAACTAAGATAAAATTTAATCTTGGAACATACTTTATGTATAGAGATGAATTTCAAAAAGGATTAAAGTTATTCTTAAATGAAGGCAAAAAATTAAATTATTGGCAAAAAGAAAAGTTATCTTTTAAATATTGGGAAGGTGGTATTCAACCAGGAAAGACAATAATTTTACTTGCAGAAGCAGGAATCGGTGACGAAATAATTAATGTTAGATTTATGAAACATCTAACGAATTTAGGAATGAATCCAATATGGTTAACTGATCGAAAAGATATTGCTGAAATTTTTAATAGAAATGGATTTAACGCAATAACGCATAAACGATTTATTCCTACTGAACCTGATATTCTTTGGACATATCCTATGAATTTGCCAACATTATTAGATTTAGAGTATTCTGATTTATGGCATGGTCCATATTTAAAATCATCAGAAATATATAATGAAAAATATAATTGGATAAAATCGGAAAAAATAAAGATCGGAATAAGATGGCAAGGTAATCCTGAATACGACAATGACCTTCATCGATCTGTACCATTAAAAGATATATATGAATCAGTTAAACATATCGATGCTGATTTTTATAGTTTACAACGTGATGTTGGATTAGAAGAACTTGCCGATTTTCCAGGAATTATTCCATTACACGATCATATGAAATCATTTGAAGATACATTGTCAATTATTAATCATTTAGATCTTGTAATAACATCATGTACTTCTATTGCACATGCTTCAGCAGCAATGGGTAAAAAGACAGTTATTCTTATTCCTATATCTGCGTATTATACATGGTCACATTCTTTAGAACAAAGTCCTTGGTACGGTGATAATGTAACATTATTTAGACAGGAACGACCTAGAACATGGGATGAACCTTTGTTAAAATTAAATCATTTTGTAGGAACAATATGAACTTCAACGAATTTCCAAATGTTGGGTATATTTCAACATCACTACCACCTGAAATTTTATTAGTTGTTAAACAAGAGATTGAAGAAATACAAAGATCTAATTTTTTAGCATCTCCTGCAAATGATGTACTAGCTGGAAATATTGCAAAACAATTTCATTTAGTAAAATCAAGAAGTTTAGTTGAACAGTTTATGATATCATTAGCTTGGGAATATACCAACCATTGGAATTACGGAAAAAAAGTAATACGAACAATAAAAAGCAAAAATGATTATGTTGATATAAAGTTTGAATTAGATAGGTTATGGGTTAATTTTCAAAAGAAATATGAGTTTAATCCGATTCATAATCATTTTGGTATTTTTAGTTTTGCATGTTGGATTAATATTCCTTATAATTTAGAAGATGAAATGAAGTTAGATCAAGTTAAAAATTCTAATGCAAAAGCAACTTCTTGTTTTTCTTTTTCTTATTTAAATTCATTAGGGGATTTAAATAATCATCCAATAATGATTGATAAAGATAAAGAAGGAAGTTTAATTTTCTTTCCTGCAGAGTTGAATCATGCAGTTTATCCATTTTATACATCTGATGATTATAGAATATCTATAGCTGGTAATATTTCATTTAAACAAGGTTGATAATGAAAAAAACTGTAATAACACATGTTTATAATGAAGAATATTTAATGTATTGGTGGTTAAAACATCATAGAGAACACTTTGATCATGGTGTTATTATTGATTTTGGATCTACTGATGGTACGTTAGATTTAGTAAGAGACCTTTGTCCAACTTGGGAAATTATCAATATGAATTTAGATTACTTTGATATATTTCTTACAGATTATGAAGTAATGAAAGCAGAAAGTAGACATGAAGGTTGGAAAATTTGTTTATGTGTAACAGAATTTTTAGTTGGAAATTTTTCTTCTTTAGATTCTGTTCCACAGGATAACAAATATTTTATACAAATTGGATCAGATGCTATGGTTGATGTTGAACCGCATATTCTTCCAACAAAAGATAAACCGCTAATTGAACAAAAAACTTTTGGGATTTCATATAATGATGATCCTTTAATTAGAGGCTGCAGGTTACTTCATAACGCAAAATGTTATCATTATAATGTTGGAAGACATTTTAAAGATTCAAATGCTGATGATTTTAAAATTTTATGGTATAATTTATCGCCATTTAATGAAGAATTTATCAAAAGAAAACTTCAAATTCAAAATACAATTCCGGAATTTATTAAAGAAATGGGAATGGCAACTCATCATTTTTATAATAGAGAAGAGTTGTTTGAAAAATATAATACATATCTTCCGAGAGCAAGGAATTTATTTTATGAATATTCAAATTTTAAAATATAATGAATAGTAAAGACCTAACAATGTATTGTATCTGTTTTGAAGAAAATTTTCCAAGGCATGAACAATATAATCAAAAAAATATAATGGCAAGCTCATTTAATCTATCTCCAAGTAAGCGCAATGAATTAAGAAAACAAGGATTGTTATTTGATGATGAAGGAAAAAATATTTCTTATTTAAATTACGCATTTGGTGATTTAACTGCAACATATTGGATTTGGAAAAACGCAAAAGAAGAATTTGTTGGAACAACTCATTATAGAAGATTTTGGGATGAATCTATAATGAATACATTAGATTTTAATGATAAAACAATTTACATCTCTGAACCTATGACCTATTTTAATTGTAGTGCAATGACACAATATATTGAATGTCATGGAACGTTAGGGATTGAAATTTTAAATAATTTATTTCAAGACCCAACATTTCCTCTTAAACGAGAAATATTTGAAAGTTTAAACAACGTAAATTTTTTTAGTGGGTGTAATGCGTTTTTTTGTCATAAAATACTATACAACAAAGTATGTGAACTATTATTTGACATTTTATTTCCTATATTTTTTCAAAGTGTAGAAAAAATTGGAGAACTTGATTATTTTCAACGACGATTGGTTGCGTATCTTTCTGAAAGAATAATAACGTCGATTATGATAAATTCTAAATATTATTTTGGAAATATAAACATAGTTTCAATTCCTTTTAAGATGTACAATAATGAATAATATACATAAAAAATTAATTAAATTAGCAGAAACTCCTAGTGATATTCGAGAACATTTGTTTACGTTATTTGGATATTCTGTAGGAAATAATCATATTACAGAAATGGGGGTTAGGAGTGTTGTTTCAACTTGGGCATTTTTAGCAGCAAAACCAACAACACTTGTATGTATTGATATTAACTATTCACCATATTTTAAAGAAGCAGAAACCCTTGCGAAAGAATATAATATCGATCTTAAGTTTTTACTTCAAAATACAATTGAACCTGGGTTTGAAATTGAACAAACTGATGTTTTGTTTATCGATACATTGCATACATATCCTCAATTAAAACAGGAATTATTCCAACATTCTCATAAAGTAAACAACTATATTATCTTGCATGATACAACGACATTTGGTTTACAAAATGAATCAAATATCGTTAGCAATCCTCAAGGGTTACAAGCTGCTGTTTTAGAATTTATTGAAAAAGATCAAAATTGGGAAATAGCAAATATATATGAAAACTGTAATGGTTTGGCAATTTTAAAAAGAATCTAGCTAAAATCTTCTAAACTTAAATTACGATCACGGAGTGTACTGACTGCTTTTAAAAGCATTTCAGTCACACCGCTGTTTCTTAATGTTTTAAACACAAGATTCGGAACACCCATTTCACCTTCAATAGCAAGACCTTGTTTACGATAAGTCCATAACATCGTTTTAACCTGTTCTATTTGGTCTAATTCTTGTGTTGCAAGGCGTGTTGTAATCAAAATCATCCAAGCTTTACAAAGACGCTCAATTCGTTCAAAATTAGGCGTTTTTTCAATCTTTTGAGGCGGTTTGAGCCACTTTTCTTTAAGAATACTATAGGTAGAACTTATGGCTGGCTTATTTAAGTCTTCTACATAAACTTCAACAGGAATACCGTAAATATCAATATCATGCTCTTCTCGCCATAAATCTCTTTTTGTTTTAAACAGTTCATCTACAGCAAGATCACATTGTACAGTATTATAATCTACAATAAGGTGTAAATCAATATCACTATATTTGCTGTAGTTAAAGTTTGCTTGACTTCCTGAAACAATAATATCATTAATTTTTGTATCTATTCCTAAAAATTCCCAATATGCTTTTGCAATTTTAAGAAGTGCGATTTCTACTTGTTTTTTAAGATGATTATTTTTCCATAAAACAGGATTAAGAGTTTGATGTATTGGTGATGGTTGTTCAAAATGATTCATAGTATGTTATTTATATGTTAAATAATATGATGAGTACAAACGAATATTTAACAGGAAAACTTTTAGTTGCACAACCGATTATTCAAAAAGGACCTTTTTCAAAGTCATGTGTAATTGTAGCACAACACGATTATAGCGGAGCATGGGGCGTGATTGTTAATCGTCCGGCAAAATCAATTGATATGCGGGCAATAATGAAAGCTGCAGGTATCGAATACTATGAAAATGAAGAAACTTATATCGGAGGACCTGTTGAATCAACTAGAGTTCAAGTAATTCATACCTTAGATTGGTTTAGTAAAAATACATTAAAAATAACCAAGGATATAGGCATTACTGGAGATATTGGTGTATTAGCTGCAATTAGTCAAGGTAACGGGCCATTAATGTATAGAGCTGGCGTAGGTTTAGCAGTTTGGTCAGCAGGCCAATTAGATGGAGAACAAAGTGGAATTTCTCCTTGGACACTAGACCATCAATGGCTTACAACTGATGCAACTTTAGAACTTTGTTTATCCGGAAGCGGAGATGAACAGTGGCAACGGGCGATAAACGAATGCGTTAGTCAAAAAATTTCAACATTATTTTAATCACCTAATTCAAAATAATTATGTCCACAATCGTAAATTCTTATGGCACCTAACTCATTCATTATTTCTTTTTCAGTTTTATCTTTGGAATAACCTAATGAAACAAGGTTTTTCTTTTGCCACGACAATCTATGATACATTTGACCATTTAAGAAATACCAATATCCTGGTGGGGTTGTTTTTATAAATTTAAAATTATTTTTTTCATAGACTTTCCCTTCACCATATCTTAAATCAGCAAAAGTTATAATTTTTTTTCCCGGGTATGATTGTTTGATAAACGAAATAAATTTTCCTAATCCGCCAATTACTGAGGAAGAAAACGCTAATCGAATAATTTCAATTTCGTTATTTTCTTTTTTAAATCTATTTTTTGTTGAATATGAAAAAACTGAAACTAATTGCTCATTAAAATATAAACCTAAATGTCCTGATGATTTGCAATATCCGTTAATATGGTATTTTTCTAAAAATTGATGTGCAAGTTTATTATTAATTTCCTTTAATTTGCATTTTCTTCCAAAAATTTTATTTTTACTAATACCTAATCTATGTTTTATCATTGATAATATTAATTCTTTATTACGAGTCCATTCTTCATCGGTTATCATTAACAAAGTTATCTGAGAATCGTTGCATAATTTAAATTTTTCATAATGATATGTGTTGCTTAGATGTTTATCGCTGTGCCAATAAACTCCATTTATTTCAATTGCAAATTTTTCATTAGGAAAATATAAATCGAGTTCTTTTGGAGAAATAATTTCTCTTGAATTTTCAATAATAATCCCGTTATAAAATTGTCTAATATGTTCTAAAATATCTTTTTCAATACTGCTTTGACCCCCAAAATTTCCAATCGGAAAACATGTTGTACATTTTGGTAATCTTCCAAAAATATTCGAATTAAACGAAACATTGCATAGTTTACAAGTCCAAGATAATTGTGAATCTCGAACTTCTGTATAATTGTCAAATGTAAAATTTGGTATAGAAAATTCTTTAATTTTATCAATAATATTATTAAAGAATGTTAATTGTTTTTGCCTTGCTCTTTTCTGTTTTAATTCTAATATTTGACCGGGATTTTCAACTCCATATTTTTCAAAAATAGTTGTTTTAAACTGTTCTTTATACTGATCAGTTTTTGAAAAATGGTCAACTCCGTATTTTTCTTGATTTGTTTTTGTTTTTTTAATACTTATAGTTTGATTATTTGCAACACATTTTCTACTACAATATATTGCAAAACCTCGACGAAAATCTAAAAATTTAGTAGGACACCCGCATTCGAGACAACTATTATTTCTAGAATATACCCATTTCCATGCTTTTTCTGAAAAAGAGTTACCTTCAATTTGATCAATTTGATAGTATAATTTGGGATTTTTGCTCTTTAGAATATGAGTTGCTACTCTAGGAGACTCGTTCCATAAATTTAAAATATATTGACGTTCATCCATTTTAATCTTTTTCTGCGTTTAAATTACTAAGCATTTCTCTTATCTTACTACTTTGTGTAACACCTTTGACTTTACCCACATTAATTCCTGCAGTCGGATCACTTCCTCTAATAATTTCACCTGTTCCTTGATCAACAACAGTCGAAGTTTTCTTTAATCCTTCATATATACTCGGTTTAGGAGCACTGCTATATCCTTCATCTTCACCTAAATCTTTAATACGCAAACTATCTAGATCAAATTCTAAATCAACTTTTTGTCCTACACCACTACTTGACCGTGTTTTCATAAATTGTATTTGATAACGTCCTCGTTCTTTCATTGCACGACTTGTAAAAATACCTATTACATTATCAGCAGTTTGAATCTTTGATAAGCCACCTGAAATATGACTATGATCAAACTCGATTTCTTCAACCGCTGATCGATTTAACTGACTTGCTGTAACAACAATTGCTTGGGTTTCCATTGCGAGATTTCTTAATTCCTCGCTAACATATTTATCCTTTACAAACAAATCACTAGGACTTACCTTGATACTCATCGGCATCATCAAATCGAGGTAATCTATTAATAAAATGTCTGGTTTGAAGCCTTTTTTGACCTGATATTCTTTCAAATAGGCTCGTAAATCGTTTGCAGTTTTTCCCGAAGGCATATACTTAATTTGTACACTTCCTGCTTGTTTTCCCATCATTTTAACTTTAAGTTCGACATCATCTAAATTACGAAATATATCACGTGTTGGAATATCAGTTAACATACTATCCATACGCATTGCAACTAGATTCTCACTTAACTCAAATGTTAAGTATAAAACATTTAATCCTGCCAATGCCCAGTTACACCCTAAATTTGCTAAGAATAAACTTTTACCACCACCTGATGCCGCACACCAAATATTGAGTTCACCTCTATTAAAACCACCGTATAATTTCTTATCAACGCTTGGCCAACCTGTACTAATTTGTCCATTACTATTCTTTAGTAGTTCAAGTCGTCCTCTAGGATTTTCAAAATAATCTGTACCCATATCTTTGTTTAAAGATATTTGAATTGCATCTTTGATTAACTTTTCAACTGGTCCATAGTTTCCTTGTTCAAGGAGATCAGATGATTTAATAATAGCTCTTTCTAATCCTTTATGTCGACTAAATTGTTCAAATTCATTCATTAACCAAGAATAGTTTTCTTCAGGTAATGCAACTGGATTTAACTCGGTATCACAACTTGCATTAACAATAATTGCTTCTGGCATTACTTTATATTCATTAACATAATCAGTAATGAAAGTTGCAGCCTCTTGAAGTTTTCTATCAAAATTCTCAGGATCAAATATGTTTTGACATCTTATAAATGTTACAGCATCACTCATAAACATTTCAAGATAAAGCTTTTGAATGTCGTAACTATAATTCGGTAATTGGATATCATTCTTTGACATTTTCTAATTTTTTCCTTAGTAAGTTAAGCTTTATTTGACCATTAACTCTGTATTTTAAAATAGTAAAAAGTGTATAAACCCTTCCATATTTCTTTACAGCATCTGCAACATCCTTTATACCATCTCCCCATTCAGGAAGGCTAACAGACCAATTTTGTTCCATTGCGGTTTTTATCATTTTTGCACCAGGTTTATCTCGATCTGGTACAACAATAACTTCTCTTGCTAATGCATTGATACGCATTATTTGAACTTCGTTTGGATCGTTGTGCATTATTGCACAACCATCAACTGCAATTGCATCAAATTGCCCTTCAACAACAATAACAACAGTTCTGTCATCAGTTTGTCTATCAATATTGAATACATATCCCGGTTGCGTAGTAGTTAAGTATTTTGGTTTCCCATCAACAATTTTTCGGCCCGTCCATCCTACTATTCTTTCATCTTGGAAAAATGGAATGATTATACGATCTCTAAAACCATTTTCATCTGCCCACATCCATTCAAACCAGTCTAACTCCATACCTCTTTCAAGTACATACCCGATAACTTCTAAAAATTTAGGATCTTCACATCCTTCAGTTATCCATTCATTAAATGTTTTACAACTATTAGGTAATGATTTTGTTTCTAATTCAAGATTTAATTCTTTAGTTGGTTTTGGTTGATCTTCTTTTTGTTTAAGTGCTTCAAGTGATAACTTTTGAATTTCATTATCATTGATTCCTATCCAAGATAAAAAGTTACGTGTATTTTTACTAAACAACTTTCCAGGCACCCAACCTGCTTTAAAATTGCAGTTAAAACATGAATAATTAAACCCGTCATTTGTGACTAATATCCCGCCTCTCTTGCGTTTATCTGTTGCTTCCCCTCGGTGATGACAACAGACCGCATTACCAGAGATCCACCCAGTCGGAGTTTGTTTTGTTTTTCTGCCCATTTTCCAATAGGAGAGGACGGTATTAGTTATTAAGTTTGTCAATTCTTGTTACTTGCCAGTTGTTATTATCTTTTCTTTTATTTTAACTGATATATTGTATTTGGTCAATGAATCCGGACGGAAATTTATTAGTATTTGATCCAATTGGGAAACCTGTTGGATAATAATTTGTTCCTAATCCGTTACGTGCTGGTTGTATTCTAAAACGTACTGCTGTAAAATCACCATTCCAGGTTAATTGAATAGTTCCTTGCGCAGGTGTAGCTGATATATAATTTGTAAGAGTAAAAACTTGTGCATTTGCATGTCCTTGACCACTTGGATTATTGTCAAGTGTTCCTTCTACTCGCACTTCACCGGCAAAACTTGCTAATGAAATAATTGCAGTTGATGTAGTTTGAACAGTTGTAGGACGTACAGTCGGACGTAACCAATCACTTGTAAAGAAATAACCTAGATTATTTGGATTTCTATCATATTCTTTTGCAGTTTCTAATCGTTTCATATCAACCGTTTGAATTGGAAACCCTAGAGGAAACCCGTCTTCAACAACTTCAACTTCACCTGTAATACCGTAATATGTATTTGAGTATGCTGGTGTAAATGTACCATCACCGTTATCTTGTTTAACAATAAATTTATAACTTGCGGCTGTTACATTTATTGTATCAATTGGATCAAAACTTGCAAGTGCTAGACCTTTTGTTGATGTAGTAACGCTATCATCGACTAACCTTAATGGTTTACTTAAAACAAGTTGACGTCCACTTGAATCAATCATATCAAACCAATAATTAGTTGTTGTTGATAACCAAATTGGCTTCTGATCAGAGTTTTTAAACTGTATCTGTATTGAGTCTTTAAACCCTTTTTGAATTTTTAGTTTGCGCTGATACATGATTTTGTTGATTCCTTTGCTTTGATCCACATCAAATATTACATTAAGTGTGTTGGAGTATAAATAAACTGGTAAATGATTCATACTAATATTTATCGATAAATGAGATCAACAAAAACTATAGAATTTCAACAAAATTTTCCATTCATAACCTGCATCAAATGTGTTGATGAAGAATACGTCGGCATCATTATTAATTATGATTTACAGGTAACAAGCATATACGATTTTAGCATTCTAAAAGCAGATGAAGATAAACATCGTTTTTTAGAACTAGGAGAAATATGGTGGTGGGAATCTAATAGAAAGATTCCGATTAATATATTTCTAAAACAGGATATGATTGAATTTCGTCCTATGATTAAAACCTTTAATAGTAAAGATGTTAATATTGTATTTGGTCCTACTGTAAATTTAAGTGAAATTGCTGAAAAACGTTTAAAACGTAAATCAATACAACTTGTTAAAAATCTTAAAAATCTTAAAAATTAAGTTGTTCACATAGAAGGTTTAGTTGCATTACTATTAAATGTGAATATCCTACCGCATGTGATTTTTTAAAGTAATATTCATCTGTTCTTGTCCATATCTCATCTTCGATTGCTTCGAACCCTTTTTCTCTACAAACAGGTAACAGATATTTCTTTCCTGGTCTAATTAATGCCAAAACCATTGCAAGTTCTAAAATAGTTTTTGGTTTTAGTTCTGCTAATAATGTATGATAACCGTTGATATGAAACAATTGATCGCATACATCTTTTTCATACATCAATTCCCACAGTGGTTCAACCGCGAGTAAATCTTTAATATGATGTTCGTCTTTTACATCTTTATACGCTGAAACATTTAAAAAATCAATTTTAAAATATCCACGTTCTTCTGCTTGTTTATAATCAATACTAGCAAGACCTGTTAGCGGATTGACAGGAATAGAATGGCAATAAACTCCGGTATTATGTTTCTTACCTTTCGACATACTTGCAGGAACGTGCTTGATAATATCAAGTATTGCTGTTCTGTCAGGAAAATCTAAATCAATATCCGGCATTTTAAAAAGGCCTGATTACTTTGAATTGTAAATTTGAAATATCTTGTTTCATTTTTCCTTTTTATAAAAATCGATTAGTTCGATTATCACAGATTTCATATCACGCTTTGCTATGAATCCATAGCTTTTTAATTTTTCAGTGTTTAAATAAGAATGTCTAACTTGTACAATATTATGAAATCTAGTAGGTTCGATATTTTTAATTTTTGATTTCGAATCTGTTAACTTGACTGCATCATCGATTAAATCTCTAAATCTCGTTGGTCTTCCGCTTCCTATATTAATGATTTGGTTGTATGGTGCATTATCAATACAGGTTTTAATTGCCTCGCATACATCATCAACATGTATATAATCTCGTAAAACTTCACCATTGTGATATAAATGTATTTCGTTATTGTTAACAATTTCTTTAACTAAAAACTGTAATGCATTTTTCTTTTTGGAGATTTTATTATCTCCAACTCCTAACACGTTTGCTAATCTAAAAATTCTATATTTGATATTAAATGTTTGACAAAAACATACCAATAATTGTTCAGCACAATGCTTTGTTATAGAATAAAATCCTGTTGGATTGCAAACCGTTGTTTCTTCAGAAAAAGGAATTTCTTTATTTTGTCCATAAACAAACCAAGAACTAACAAAATTAAAAACTATATCTGGGTTTTCTTTATTAATTTTTTCTAATACATTCATTAATACTGTTAGATTTGTATCAATATCTGTATGTAAATTTGTGTGAATATTATAATTGTCAATCGTACTTATAAAATATAATAATTCATTTGTTTTTGGATTAAATTCATTCCTTGGAATTTTAACAATATTGTTTTTGTACAGCTCGCAGAATCTACTTCCTATAAATCCTGTTCCACCAAAAACTGAAATTTCACGTTTATTCATTTTAATATTTTTCAACAGTGCTTTTGCACATATAAATTAAGGTTTTATATTGCCTATATGCTTTTTCAATTGCAGGTACAGACGTTCGCAATGTAATTTCTTTTATAGATTGTTCATCAAATGCTTCTATAAATAAGTTCAACCTATCTTTTGGAATATGAATTGCAATCATTTCAACGTCAGGTATATTAGAAATTGACGAAGTTAATTCATTAGGTTCATACAAATTATTATAATTTAACTCTGTAATACGTCTAAGTCTTCGTTGACTTGGTTCTACAACCGCATCAAACAATTTACAAATTTTTTCAAGTTGTTTATTCAATTCCGCTCTCTTTGCAGATTTCTTTGACTAAAATAACGTCTGCAGGTTTGTCTTTAAAATGTTTAACCCAATATGCAATATCTAATGCAGGATCAACTAAACCTAATTGATCATCATTAAAATTTGATAACATTGTTTTTCCAGATTTACAATTTAACATTACCCATGCACTAATTTTTCCATTTCGTATATCATGAACAACACGATTAAAATTTGCAAAGTTAAAATAATGATACCACTGTGCTCCACTTGAATCACCCCAATCCATCATAGTTGTGATAGTACGTTGAACAGCACTTTCAACTGGTTCTACTTTAAGTATATCATAAAGATACTTTTCATATAACTCATCTCTGCACCAGTGATCTAATTTAACTCCACTTTTGATTACATAGTCGATAAATTTTTCTGGATACAAAGGATTAACATTATTAACAAAACTTCCAAATTTTACAAACGCATTATAATAAGATGTTTTACAAAATTCTTCATATGTTTTTAGTTTCTTTGCATTTTGAGTAAGTTGAAAAAATCTATTAAATGCAAAGAATCCACATTGAACTCGTTTTTCATCTTTTTGTAAGGCACGACGCTTTTGTTCACAGAGATGCGATATAAGTGTGCGTTCTTTCATAAAAGATTTGCCACAATGTACGCAATTAAAAGGTTGTTCCTCTAGTTTGAACATTATTCGTACTCTTTACGTTTCTTTTTATCAAAACCCATGCTATCAAATAACTCAGTTTTATCTGCTTTTGTCATTAATTTAGCTTGTAATTTAATATCTGACATTTTCATTGCTGGATATAACTCAGCTAATAACTTTTCAATCTTAACTGCTTTTTCTTTTGATCCGGCTTTAAGATATGGATGATACATCTTTGATCCAATACCTACTCCTGCAAATAATTTCCAAAGTAATGCTTTATGATTCTTACTTAATGACCAATGATCTTTATTAACAAATTCATTTGTTCTTTCTAAAAACCATTCTTGTAAATCTCTATTACCATCGACATTGGCAACATATCGCATTAGTACATAAGGACTAAATTCTTTCTTTTCTTCTGGAGTTAAATTATCATAGAAATTATAGTTTCTAAGGTCAACATTTGAAAGTTCTCTTTTGATATCAAGTGCCATCTAATTTCCTTACCAACATTTTGTATATTGAACAATTTCACTTTGACGACTTACTTCTTTAACAAAATAAGCACATACGGGTTTTTCTCCTCCATGCAACGGAGTACATAATAATTGTCCAGGTTTCATTTTTGGAAAATACCATTTAACATCTTGATAAACATTGATAATATCAATTTCATAAAATTCTGGTCTAAATGATGTTAACGGATTAAATGTAAATGTTGTAAATCCTCGATCATTTAAACTTGTCAAAGGTAAAACTTCCATTTCTGGACCAGTTGGATCACCTACAACTGCACACCAATCAAGTGGCATGGTTATTTCCCATTGACCGATCTTTAATACTGCGGCAGGACCTGTAAATGATTCTAAGAATATTAATGGCAAATAAAAATAATCAGGATTGTGATTATCACTATTATCTAATACTGCAAATCGTAAATCATCATCAACTTCATCTGGTAATTCATTTAAATAAAAAGTTTTGTTTTCTAAAGTTAGGATCTGAATATTAATCTCCTTATAAATAAAATTGTCGATCGCGATACTTGTAATATTCATCAACTCTAACAGAGTATAGGAACTATCAGCTATATATTTACAAAACAAGTATACTGGTGTTTATAATAACATGATTTCTAGAGCAAAGTCAAGAGAATTGTTATTAGTACTTTACCTTTTCGACTGTAAATGGATATTTTGCATCTTTATAGAAACGTTTTCTTTCAGAAAGATGCCGTTTGGCGTACTTTGTATTTGCTGTAATATCATAAATGTTTACAAAATCTTTATCTTCAGCTTTTCTAATGCCACGCCCGATACTTTGTATAACCCTTACAAAACTTTTTCCTGGTTCTAAAAGAATTAAATTAAAAATTCTCGGAATGTTGATACCTACAGCCGCTACACCATAAGTTGCAACGATAATTTTATCATCACTCGTTGCTACTTCTCGATACTGTTCTTTTCGTTTTTTTGATTTTATCTTACCACTAATGAATACCGAATCAGGAATTTCGTTAATAATAAATTCACCTGATTCGATTCTATCTACTAATACAAGTGTATTTCCGGTTTCTGAAATACTTTTTACTAACTTTGAAATCCATTCCATTCTATCAGAATCTGTAACAAGGTATTTTAATTCTTCTGGATAAGACCCAAACTCTTTCCATTCTTGTGTTTGAATGATATTAACGTGACATGTACTTAACACACCAGCTTCTTGTAATTCATGTGCTTTAACACGATGTACAACTTCACCTAAACTTGCACGAATATTTTCAAAATCAATATCTTCTTTAGGTACAGTTCCGGTTAGACCCCAACGGATTGGAGTATTTGACATATTCTGTGTTAATAGTTTTTTTAGAACCTCTGCCTTTGCCATATGCACTTCGTCAACCATAACACATTGTACATTTTCAAGTAATTCTGCAAGTGTTAACAATTCGTCATCTGTTGTATTTTTTGATCGTTTATCTAAAATATTTAAACTTTGCCAAGTACATATCGTATGAGTTTTTCCTAATTCTTTTCGATCACCAAAGTAAACTCCGACATCTAATTGACAATTAAGAAAATCTTCTTCAGTTTGAACAACAAGATCTTTATTTGGTACAATTGTTATAGTTCTTCCAAACTTTTCACATATTTTTGATAAAGTTGCTGTTGTGATTGTCTTCCCAAATCCTGTAGCAATCTCCTGTATACATTGCGGATTCTCTAAAAATTTATTAACAACTTCAACTTGATCTTCACGTAATCTTATTAAATGTCCAGCAAATCGATGTCCTTCTGGCCAGGTTAAATCTCCCCAAAAGTCTTCTGCAACTTTATCAAAGTTTAATGAAATTGGATTACGTAAATCTTCAATTTCGATGTAATAACCCCATTGCTCTAATAATGGTAAAACTCTATCTAATAAACTAACATAAGTAGTTCCGCCTAAACCAAAAAATGCAGTACATCCATCCCATCGACCGAGTTTAAATGCAGGTTTATATCGTGCAGATTGATCAAAGTACTTGAACTTTTTTACTAATTCTTTTCTTGAATCAAGATCGAGTCCTTCAATTTTTACGTTAATTTCATCTTTAATTACAATTCTTGCTGTTGCCATTTTGAATTCTTTTTTGTAGGTTCTTTCATACTATAATACACTAAATTTTGAGCATTGTCAACTATTGTTCCTGTGGTAAAATGCATAGAATCATAATACCCAAGATTGATTACTGTTTTAAATTTAATGCCTGATTTGAGCAAAGGTTTAGAAATTTTTAAACTAACAAAAACAATACGTGTATTTTCATTAACAATATTATTTAATTCTGCAGTTTTAACATACTGATTAAACTTTGAATATTCATTTGGTAATCTAAACATAACACTCATTTGTTTAGATGTAATACCTATACTAAGAGCAAAATTAACCCAATCTTCTACTTGATTATCAATATTACCTGGAACAATAATTAATGTTGGTCCACCATAAATTAATAAATCTTTAAAACAATCAATTGAATAATGAATACTGCTTACCCAAGGATGTTTACGTGGATGAATTGATAAAATTAACTTAGTAACAGGATGGACTTCGTTATCAATTCTTTCTTCAATATGATTATCCCAAACTGTAACACCATAATCTCTTGCTAAAAAAAGAGTTTCAACTAAGTCTGTAGTAGTTAATTGAGGAACATTTTTATGAGCATTAATTATTTTAAATGTATCATTTTCTTGAATAATTATAGGAAGTTGATTTTCGATATCATCTACAATATCAACTACTGAATTATATAGTTCTAAAAAGGTTTCACTTGCTTGAAATCGTTGAGGAATAAATGTACTTCCAATCCATTCAATATTTTTTTCGGTAAGAAGAAATCTCCAATGTTTAGTATCACGACCAACAAATGTTCCTCTCAGCAATTCATGTGAATTAAAATTTCTCATTTTAATTGCTTCAATATAATCAGCTTCGTACGGAAATTCAAGAAGGATAGAGTTATCTTCAATTGAAATACGTTTATATTTTTGAAGAACTCTAAATGGTTTTTTCCAATTAGGATTATCTAAAAATTCATCAATTAACGAGATTAGATTTCTTAATTCATTACGATTTTTGTTAAGTATTACAAGTGCTAGTTCACTTTGTTTTTCTGTTAATTGTTCATCGTTCATAGATAACTGAATACTTATACTAGTAATTATTTTTAAATCAGCATCATTAATAGTTAATAAAGGTCTAGGATTTGCAAAGTTATAAGCGGTGTTTGCAGCAAAGTGTATTAGTTCTTCAATATACATAATTAAATTTGAACATCGTCCATGCCTGCAATTCTTAACCGTATGATATTATTAATTTGAAATCCTTTAATATCAAGGCTTTTAATAATGCCTAACCATTGATTGCGAAGTAATGCAAATTCATTAACAATTTTTTCAAGATCTACAACGTCAGGATCACCGTCAGAATATTTTTCACAATCACGACTGCTTAATGCACGTTGGTAGTTTTCGAGATATTTTTTAAATGCTTTTGATCGTTCACGACGTAATTCGATATTTAGATATTCAAGTATTCCTTCAATTTCTTGTAACTGATTAAATCGTTGTTCTACAATGCCTGGTAAAGCGGCAGAAGACTTTTCTAAGTTTCCATAGACTTTGGTCTCCTGCTTTGCTTCAGTTAATTCAGCGTAGTAGTACTCAATGCAGTCAGGAAGAAGACTTATATCTCTGCTAACTTTTGAGTACCAACGCATTAATAGTCCTCGTCTTCGTCGAAACTATCTTCTTCTTCATCATCAAGCCCTTCTTCTTCAAGAACTGCTTTAATTGCATCATCGATATGTGGATCATATCCGGTATATGTATGAAGTGTATCAGCTTCGATATCATTACCTAATAAAAAATCTACATATTGAGTTGCTGCCATTTCTCTATTTTTTTCTGGGATATAATCACGAAACAAATCCCAAACTGTCATAATTAAATGTTCATTCATAGATCTTCTTCACCTTCTTCAATAATTGTTGGTTTTACAATAACATCATCCCATTGTTTCATAATAATATGAAGTTTTTCTTTAGACCAATTTTTACGAAACTCAGCAATAATTTCACCGGTATCTTTATCTGTATATGCTAACTTATTGCCAACTTTAGATAATACACCCATTTTCTCAAACATATCAACTAGTCCGGATGTTGGTGCCATACCTGTTGAATATGGAATTTTAACCTGTACTGATTCGAATGGTTTTGCATAACGAGTTTTCATTATTTTACAAGCAGAACGTATACCTAATACATCACTTACTTTGTTACCATCCTCATCCTCTTTAAGTTTAAGTTTTTTCATTGCAACAACGATACTTGATGCATAGATAAAGCCTTGTCCGCCACTAATTTTATCATCAGGGTCAAACATGTCTTGACTTGCATATGTGTGATTAGTAGCAACTAATCCAACATTATAACTACCAAATGTATTAACACAGTTACGAACCAGTGAAGTAAGTGCTTTAGGTTTACGACCCATATCACCTTTCATTTCACCTGCTTCAAACTGATTAACATCGGTTGGAGTTAATAACATACCTAATGAGTCTATTACAAACAATACTTTTGGACGGTCTTCTGTTGGCATTAATTTGTATTCTTTCATAAACTCAGAAATTGTTTTTGCAACATCGTCGATCATTGCCATGTTTAATTTCAAAAGTTTATCTTCTGAAGTATCTACATGTAGATTTTTTAACCATTGCTCATCTAACGCATTTTCTGAATCAATTAAGACAACATAAATGCCTTGTTCTTGAGCATGTCGAATAATGTTACCAGCACAAATATATGATTTACCTGCACCAGATTCACCAGCAAACACAGTAACTTTACCTAAAGGAACTCCTTTAAAGAAGTCCCCTGAGATAAGAAAGTTGAGTGCATAATTGCCAGTTGAAATCCAATCAGTTGGATCGTTAAAGCCAATTCCTAAACCATCAATTGATTTAGTAATGCTTTTTCGAAACTTTGAGATATCAAATGCTTTACTCATCAATTACTCCTTATTGAGTTTGTTGACGATTGCGAATCATCGCAAGGATATCTTGAGCTCTTGCACTTGATGATGCGCCTTCTGTTGATGCAGGTGCTGTTTCTGCAACTGCTTCTGAAACTGGTGTTGAAGCTTGAGTTGGTTCAAAATCAACAACATCATCTTCATCTATAGCAGGTGCTTTAGTTACAGAAGCAGTTGTTGGTGCCGAAGTTACACTTGTTGCTGAATCACGTCCAGCCATACCAGCTGGTCTAAAATATTGACCCCAACGGTCCATATCAAATGCTTCACCATCAACTGATGCTTCAAACATTTCTTTGATAACTTTAATTTCAACTTCAGTTGGTTTTTTAGGTAAAAATGATTTTAGATCAAATAAACCATATTGATCAATTGCTGCTTTTTCCGAATCACTTAATGCACGTTCACGACGAGCCCATGATGAAGTTGTATAATCAGCATAACCACCTTTAGTTGTTTTAATGATTTTAAAATCTAAACCACGAACATAATCAGTTGGTAATTCTTCAATCTCGTTATCCATTAATGCATTTTTAACAGGATTAAAAATTTGAGCATTAATTATAAATCGTCGAATTGGATTTTCTGGTAATCTATCTTCTGCTAGTTTAGTTTCAGTTACAAACCCTTGAAACAAATAGCTACGTTTCTTCCAATACTTGCGACCCATTTCTTCTAAAGATTTATCTTTAAACCATGGACGTACTTCTGTTAAAATTGGACAAGTTTCTCCCCACATTTCCATACAAGGAACTTGTACTGTAGTAGGTTTTGAATTTGTTTCACCTTTAATACCTGCAAACGGCAATTTAATCATTGCTCGTTCAATCCAAAAGAAAGTATTAGATGGATCTCCATCAGGAAGGAAACGTACTGTTGTAGTTGTTCCGTCTGCGGCATTCCAATGTGCGAAAATTGCGTTGTCACCGCCTGTACTACCACCGGTGTTTTGTTGATTTGTTGCTTGAAGTTTTGCTCTTATTTCTGCTAACGATGCCATAATGATTCTCCTATAATTTTATGTGCCTAAGTTTACTACATGCCTTTTGTTTTAATGCAACTACATAAAAACAAAAACTAGCATACAGTGCTATTGTATGCTAGTTTATTTATCTTGTCAAGTGTTATTGGAGATTATTTTTAAATCTTTTTTAGACCTGCAAATCTTAAAATGTCTTCAAATGCTTTGTTTTCGCTTGTTAAATCATCTCCTGCTTTACTTCCTGCAGAATAACCACCAATAGCACCTAATGGTCCGCCTACCATTCCGCCGAGAACTCCTCCAATTGCTCCACCGATAAGACCTTCATCATCGCGATCGTGTTTTGCATTTAAGTGTTGAATTAGTTTTGCAGCAATTGCAGCTTCTTTTTCGCCACCTCGGCCGTCTTCATCACTGAATTGTCGTTTTACATGGGTAACAACGCCATGTTCACCTTTGGTCCAGGTTCCTTTATCACGATCATAAAATCCTAAAATAATCTGAGCAATTTCTTTTGCTTGACTACCTTTTTCGATAAGTTTGTTTTTTGAATCAGGTTGAATATCGTCTTCATCAACATCATCACCTGTATCTAATCCTTGTGGAATTGAACCTGAACGTGCTTGTCTACGTAATTTATTTAAGAATGCAGAATCATCGTCATCATCGTGATCATTTGGGATATCTTTTTCTAAATCAATTGGGTTGACCCTTTTTGGTGCTAACTTTTCATGTCCGTAAATACGTTGTGCAATACGTTCTGCTTTATTATCATCAAACCCTAGATCGGTTGTTAATTCGGCAGCAAGTTCAGTCCAATCACCAACTTTACCATGTGCAACACGATGAGTTGCATCATGTAACCAATCTTGGAAATCTTCTGGACCATAATATGAACCTTCAGAAACATCTTCTGATATACCAACTTCTTGTTTTGCAAATTCAATGGCTTCTTTTTTATCATTTCTAAAATACTCGATATTGTTAGAACCTAAATGTTGACCATTTTTATAAAAATGAACTTGGTATCCATTTTCATGATCAAATCGAACTTCAGCAGTTGCGCCATGATCGCCATCAAACGATGCAACTTTACGTGTATTTTTTGCAAAAGGACTAATTGCTTCTGCCATTGCAGGTTCTTCAGCTGGTGCCGCAGTCTGAGCAGGTTGTGCAGGAGCTGCTTGTGGTGCTTGGTTATCTAAATCACCGAAACTTATTTTACCTGCATCAGCACCTAAATATGTTTGGATTATTGTTCTTGCATCTGTATTTTCACCATTTGGCATTGCCGCAGTAGCACGAATTGCTTTTATTAATGCAGGATCTTGAATGCCAACTCCTGCTAATGCTTGTACTGCTTCATCATTTGCACCAACTGGTAATGGTTCTTGAACAATTTGTTCAAGTGCAGCTAATTCGTCATCTGATAAACCTTCATTCATTACGCTATCAGTCCATGATTCAAATGCAGCAAATTCAAGTGCAGAAGCAATATCTTCGGTTGTTTGATCTTCTTCGATACCTTCGCTTACTATAGCTTCTAAATCAATTTCACCTGCTTCTTGCATAATTGAATGCAATAAAGGAAACATATCTGAAAGTGCTTCATCAAATTTATTAACTGTAAAAGTATCTTTATAACTTTCCATTGTTGCAGCATCAAGTTCGATTAAATTTGAATCATCTGGTGCATATGTTTCTTTCCATGCTTCGTAATAATTTTGTTTCGCCATACATTCCATATGATGACGTAAAGATTTTAATTTTTGTCCAGCACGTTCGATAATACCGTGTGCATTATCATTTAATGTTGAATGTTTAACTTTACGACCAAAGTCACTTAATTTTAATATTTCTTCACAAGTTTTAACAATGTGTTTACCTGCTTCATCATGTGGATAACCACCATTTGAAATATGACGTTGCATTGCACGAGCACCTGGAAGATAAACAAATGGAAATTTAAAACGTTCACCTTCTTGATTTTGAATAAACAAATTTTTAATTTTACGACTACGTGCTCCTGGTTTAGTAGGATCAATTGCTTCAGAATGACGAATAATTAAATCTGTATTTTCTAATTTTCTATGTGAAGTTTTTGAACTTCCTGTTAGTGATGATTCGTTCATGTTGTTATCCTTAGGTCCATTTTGGGCTAGGTATTGGAAATCTGTTTTGTCCAAATTACCTTTTGTAATATCTCGTGTATCAAATCTTAATAATCTACGTTTTGCAAAAAAACGCATTTCTTTTAAAAAATCATACCACATTGATTGTGTGATAGGGTCGGCATTTTCTGTAATACCTTGACTATAAAAGATCTTTAAATTGCCGGTATCGTTAATGCTAATACTAACTCGCCCTAACGTTGTTCCTTCAACGGCAAAATCAAAATCAAAGAATCTAGCGGCTGATGGTTCAGCCGTAACAGTCCCGTCTTTATCACCTAATTGAAGGTTTGTAAAACGACTGCGAACTTTTTCAAATAAATCTAATGCGATAATGTCTATTGGTTTCATTTATATATTTATTCTTTTATCCAACGAAGATTGGCATTGGCAAAATCAACTCTTCACTTACATGTTCATGCATCTTTTCATATACACTTGGATCCCAATCTTGTAGCATCATAACCATACGAATATTTAGTAATAGGCTAGCTACTAGGTCATCATTCTCTCCGGTTTTAGCTTCAAAACTAAGTCCTTTAGCAACATATGCTTTAAGTTGACTAATTAGTGGTTTACTGTAAATCTTTAAAGTTTTATTTTCAATTAACTGTTTTAACTTAGCAGCAATTGCTAATTTAGATTTATGTGTGGTATTAAATCCTTTACGATATCTACGTACATGACCTTTTTTAATCGGTTCACTTAAAAACATACCTGGATAAGTTTCTTCACCTAATTCGTTTATCGAAACTAACGCAGCTTCACCGACTGTGTTATTTTCGACTGAAAAATATAAACTTATCGATCTATCTTGTCTTGTACATTCATCTTCAATATGTTTACAAATATCACGCATAATACGAACTTGTGCTTGTATTGGGGTTGTGTTATGATGCCATTCTGCAACCTGATGAAAGCTTGGAATTTCTAAAACTTCAATTCCTGCATAGTCTCCACCTGTGCCTAAACACGGATCTAAACTAACAATATATGTTGCATCTGGATCAATCTTTCGATACCATCGAACTTGTCCCATATTCATTATAGGATTTGATGCTTCTAAATCAGATAAACTTATAGAATTAATAAGTGTTTCATCGAATACTAAAAATTCACAATTGTGTTCACGTCTGAAGCGTTCTTCCCCTACCCGTGCTATTTCTTCGTTCTTCCATTTTTTATCACGGTCTGGATGTTGGCTCCAAAGTGCCATATAAGGTGCAAATCCGTTTCGACCTATTGCTTGTTCGTTACCAAATTCATCAAATCGTTTATTGGCTTCACTCCAAATTTGTGCAAATTGATCTTCATCTGAGTTAGGTGTTGATGTAATAATTGCTTTACCACCTGTTGCTAATGTAGGCGATATTGAAGTCCAAAACTCGCTTGCAACATTAGGTGGCACAAATGCGAATTCATCGCAATTTTTTGTTATAAAACAATGGTTTACAATAAATTGATGTTTTTCATTATCTACTTCAACAATATCATATACTGTTGTTTTTAAATTTTCTTTAATTTCTATTATTTGTTGAGGTCCAGAAATTGTATCAATAAAATCTCCAATAGAAAGATCTTGTAATTTAATTTTTCTATCATTAATAAAAAAATAATGACCAGCAGTCGCAGATACTATTTCACCATTTTTTAATTTTATTGAATGAGTTATTTTACCGGCTACTTCTGTAATTCCGTTAAAATTACACCAACCATTTGGTGTTAATATTTCGTATTCAGTGTTTGAAGCAAACATATTATATCCTTAACATCATTTTCTGCCGAGTCTTCCCATACATAATACGTAACAATATTACGAAATTTATATAATGATTTTGCTTTATTGTAATCGTAAGTTAACGATTCTAAAGCTGTTTTTTTCTTTCCACGTGGTGGACACCAGCTATTCCATTTAATTTCATCCCAGATAGGATTTGAATGCCATGCACTTGATTGATATTCAATTGCAATATTGTATTTTAGTATGGTTAAATCATAAAAATAATAATTATTTGTATCGGTATCTTTAATTCCATATTCGGATTTATCAAAATAAAATTCTATATTATTTTTTTCTAAAAACTCTAATATTGGTTTTAATTTTTTCTTAGAAACCTTACTTGCTCCACCTGTACCGGAAATATTATTAATTAGTAAAGTTTCTTTTTGTTTTAGATGTGCATTTTCTTCTACAGTTAACCCGTTTGGTAATATTGTTGTTAGACGATTATAAACTTGGCGAGTGTATCCATTTCTTCCAAACTCGTCAATATTATTCATGTGAGTTTGTTTAGTTTTTTGTCCTTTACGAGCATATCCAGATAGGCCATCTTTGCCTATTGTTTGAAGAACTTCTTTTGCCTTTAATTGAGACACTTGATATTTTGTTAATCCTGAAGACTGATCAATTGAATGTAACCCTTGCTTAATATTTGATTTACGTTTTTCAGAAACCCCTCTAACTCCAGGATATAACCGATCGTAATCATTAACAGTCATTAATAATACTTTTTCAATATACGATGATTTAATCATACTCATCCTTTCGTTGCTAAATGGACATATAATATAATCAACTCCGGCGGTTAAATTATTATCGTATAAATGTTTATTACGTCTTCTATTTCTTTTTATAAATTTTTCAAGTTTAGTTTGCATAATTGAATTTTTAAGGTTAATTTTAAAAATGTATTTATACAAATGCAAACTCGTCACTTAAATTATGATTAATGGATTATACAATCTTGTGTATAATTCTTTAAGAGTTATATCTTCCTCAACCAATGTTTGTTTATTTCTAACCTTAACAGTAGTACTTTCGCCATCTAAGCAATAAAGTAAAGATAAAGACATACCACGACCGGTTGTTTCTGTAGTTGTTTGTGCAACAATACGACTACCATTATCAAATTCTATACTTTCTTTATTATAACTTGTTACACCGCAACGAATATGATCAGGACATGTTTCGTATGCATAGCGTAACCTTTGCATAATTTCTTTAGCACCTGTATATTTGTGTGCGGCGATTAAAATAGTGCTATCAGGAACAAACATTGCATACCAAAGTAGATATCCAACTGCTGTGGTTGTATTATGGGTTGGTATTAAAGTAGTACCGCATAAGAACATATGATCTATATTATCAACCTGAAGACATCGAACTGGTACACTATCTATCAATTTAATATCTTTAATATAAAATCTTTTATTCTGTTGATGATCAAATAACAATTGTTGTCTTTCTAATTTTCTTGGTAATTTAAAGATCTCCAATGTTTTTTCTGCAAAACATAATGTATAGCAATCTTTGTGAGTTGTTTCATTCACTCCTTTAGTTGATTTAATTCCTAAGGTTGATAATAATAATCTCACTTGATCTATAAATGTCTCATTACTTTGATAAAATCTAGAAACTCCTGATTTTTCACAAGTACCAACTGAATCCATTAATCCTTTTAGTAATTCTAAACGAACTTCTTTACTATTAAAAATATATTGATCTGGAATATGCTTATTCCCCCATACTCCTAAATCTTTTAATTTACTTGCACCACCAGGAACATAAAATGTTCCGGTTTTTGTTGAAAGAGAATCAAGTTTAAAAGGAGATAAGGTAATATTATTTGTTTTAAAGAAATTTAAATATTCTGAATAATCATCAATAGAACATGTAATTCTAGTATCTTTACTACTGCCATCACCTAACCATAGTCCGAGATAATACGGATCAATCGGAACAGGTGTAAAATCAAAATCTAAACATTCAGATGATTTAATATGTAAACTCTGTGTTGTATCTTTTAATTTATTAAAGTGTGATATTAATTCTAAAGTAGTAATAGTGATTTCACTTTCTTTTTTTGGTAATTGGATGTTCCATAAATGCTCTGCATCAGCAATAATGGTATCACCGTGAGTAAATTCTATTTCATAGCACGGACGATCGTTCATTATTTCAGTAATAAATGTTACATTTGTTGTTTTTCCGTTCCTACCAAATATTGTATCACCTACTTTAATATTACCAACTGTGGTAAATCCTGTTGGTGTTATAATAGGAGTATCGAGTGATAATGCTTTTCCCATCTGCCGTCCTAGCATATTAACACTAAATCGATTATTGTTATAACTATCTAATAATTCTTTTTGATATTCAAATGCATCGTATTTCATCTTACCTTTAGTAGGATGTTGAATAAAGAAAAAATTCTTAAGGAAATAGTGAGGATCGTTTATACATAATGAGATGTCAAGTAGATCTTGTTCTGTAAACTTTTGTTTTTTGTTGGCACTTTTAATTAAGTTGCCGTCGAGTGATTTTGCCATACTTTTATTTAATGAAAAAAATAGGCCCAGGTGAGCCTATTTGATTGAAAGGGGATTTTTTACTTCTTTTTCATATGAGCAATAAAATCGGCTAATTTTCCATCAGGTTTTTTTGCTTTATATTTGTCATAGTTCTTTTTGAAGTCAGGATGTTTTGGATCATGTTTCTCATAAGCATCTCGACTATCATATCCTTCAGCAACAAATTTTTGATAATCTCTTAATAAACGTGCTTGAACATCGTTAACTGATTCAGTATATGGATTTCCGCCACCTGCTTTTTTAACTGGTTCATCTGGTTTTGGAGTTACTTGATCATTGCCATATTGATGTGGTTCAACTTTTTCATCTGGAGTTGTACTAGCTGAATCAAAACCTGCTGAAATATCTTGGCCTTCATCTGCAAGTTCGCTTGCCATATCACGTACTTCATCGGCCATATCTGCCACTGGACTTTTTTCAGCTTCATGATCGTGAATATCGTGATCACCGTCATTATCGACATCACCTTGTGCAACACTGATATTGTCATCGCCTGAAAATTCATTATCGCCTGATAATGGATCTTCATCTGATATTGATTCATCGTCACTTGGGCCATTCATCTTATCAATCATACTAATAAGACCGCCCATTTCTTCACCGTCTGTACTCGGTGCTGCTGTTGGTTCTAATTCAATTTCACCTGGATTACCTAGTTCGATTTCATTATGGCCACTAAATGCAGGTTCGTCACTTGCTGGTTTAACACCTGCTAAGTTCATAATGTCACGTAACATTGAACTAACTTCATCACCACTTTCAGCTGAAGCATTGATGCTAAAACTTGCCGGAGTACGGTGTTCCATACCGCCCATCATTGCACCACATTCATTAATTTGGTTATTTTCAATGTTTGAAACAGTAGCAAGACTTTGTTCTGCTTGCATTGTTGGTTTTGCTACGTTAGGATTTGTTGAATCTAACTCAGCTAATCTTTTTAATACGTCAACCATTTGCATGATAATATTTTCCTTATTTTGACCCTACTGGGCTTTGGTTATTTTGTGCTATTTCATTGGTGGTCTTTCCGTCATCACCATTTGGAATAACTTGACCACGAGCCTTATGTTGTGCTTTTAGTTCAGCATTTAATGTCTTTATAAGACTGGTATTATATTCAGTGCCATAATAGTCTTTACTGTCAACATTTTGAGATTCTTTATATTCTGAATCAGTTAATAACGCACCTTCACGACGTTCGCTTGGTTCTTGATATTGTTCTAATGGTTCATGTGGATTACGTACAACAATTTGTTGTTCGATAATTTTTAAACCGTTACCTATATAATTCTGTAATTCCCAACTAGCAACAGGATAATTTAAGCTTACTTCCCAAATATTAACTTCTGTATTTGTTAAACGTGGAAAATCAAGTGGTAATGCCTGTACTGGAGTTTTACTTGCTTTTTTAAAAGCAACAACCTGATATTTTGCTAATAGTTCTTTAAGAGTATCCTCTTGCTCATTAGTAATTTCTCCGGCAATTTTAACTTTAAAATCAAAAGTCTTTTTGCTTTCTGTTAAGTAATAATCTTTAAAAGTTTTATTCATAATAGTTCCCTGTGTATTATTTATTCACATTTTTAAGTTTTTCAAGAAGACTGTTACGATCGGTAATGATATAACCTTTTCCTTCTACAGGATCTTCCTCAACACTTGATGATTTTTTATCAATAGCTAACTTCTTCAGTTGAAGTTCAACCATCTTTAACTTTTTATCAATCTTTGCAGATTTAGCATCTACTGCTGTTTTAAGCATATTACCGGCTACTTCAAACATACGACTTCCGTATCTTGCTTCGACATTCATGCCAAGATCCATTAAGTTATCAAATGCTGATTCTGCTTTTAATGCAAGTTGATCTAATTCTGCATCACTTATATCACCTAATCCTTTAACTTTAGGAAGTGCGGCACTAATTTTATCAAATTCTTCTAATTGATTCTGCAAATTAATAACTTGAGTTTTTTCTTTTTTAGGCGGAGGAGCAATAATTTCAGGCTCTTGAGCACTCGGTAAATCTAATAATTGTTCTAATTTTTTAGTCATAATTTTATTTTCGTTTATTGCCGCCCATATGAAAAATATCCTCTTCGGTTATAATTCGAAAAGCAAGCCCTTGTTTTGCAGCCCATTGTCTTGCAACTTGCCACTTGGCTTGATTTTTAATATAGTGAGCTTGGTTATATTTGTTTTTTCCAACAGATTCTAATACTGTTTGGCTTTTTGGTTTTACTTCCCAAAGTTCTGCATGTTTATGTTGTTTACTATCGATATATGTTACTAAGAAATCAGGAACATATACGGTATGTTTACCGGTTAATGGATCACGATAAGGGATCTTAATTGATTCACTTGCCCATTGTTGAATACCAGCATTTTCGTCTAACATTTTCATTACTGCAAATTCCCAAGAACTACGATATCTTGGTTCACCTATCCCGATATATTTCTCTGGATTCTTTAACTTATAAGTTCCTTGAGCAAATTTTAAACTCATGCAATAATATTCCTTGCAACTTCGTCAACCGGTGAAAAAGGACTTGCAGTTCCTAAACTACTTGTTTTAAATCTATTGTAGTTTAAAATTTCTGTAATTAATCCACTAATTTCAACATCAGTTAATCCTTTCATTGTTTCGATTAAATCAAATGGATTATAATTATCAAGAGTTGCTTGTTTGATAATAATATAAGCCATACTACGTGACGCATCTTCACCGAACCCTCTTGAACTAAAATATCCGATCATAACATCATATGTTGTAGAATCAATATTTAATGGCGCAGTAGTATATGCATCAAAAACCTGTAAAGTTCCTTTATCACTGCTTTTTGAGTTTGTTGATTGTGGAAGATTATTATAATATGTTGTCATAAGTTATGCTAATGTATTTCTTTTTGATATATTGTTTGTTAGTTCAGCTTGTAACGAACTAAGACGATCATACTCTGCTTGATACTTTGCATCAACACTATTTTGTAAATCCGTTGATGCATTTAATGCAGCTATTGCATCAGTCTTAATTGCTGAATATTCTGTATAATTTGTTGCATTATTCAATCTATTAGAAACATCAGTTGAATTCGGAATTTGACTCGAAACATAATCATTATCAGAAGACCAGTTTGTTTGTAAATTTTGAAGAGCACTATTTACATCATTAACTGAACTAAATTGATTGATATTTGCTGCTGAAAACGGAGCTGTATTTGTTAATGGTTTCGGAAGTGAAAAATATGTTCCTGCAGATGGTGTAGTTCCTGACGGAGTTGTATCAGATGAAGCAAGAGTTGGCGCTGAATTATTAATAGCAGCACGTGCATTTGCGATATTTTGAGAAACACTTATGCTTATATCTTTTGGATTAGCAGAAGTTGGTAATAATCCGTTAGCACCTTGACTAAATTCTTGAGCAATTGCAGCAGCAGTAACAACAGCAACTGGTGTTCCTAAAAATTGTCCCGCAGTTACATAATTATTTCCTTTGTTTAAATTAAGATTAACTCCTAACCCATTTAAACCACCTTGAGAAATATTTCTCAAAGTTCCATTTATGATTTTGTATCCTTCAGCACGAAGACTATCTTTTGTAACACTTTTAATATTTTTAACTAAACTTGCACCTTTAAGTACTGTTCCTAATAGACTTAACGGACTTGTTGATTCATTTGGATTAAGAATATTACTAACATCTCCAAAAATCTCAAGTGCTCCAGGAATAATACCACCTGGTCCAAAAATACTATTATTTCCGCCACCTGCTAAACTTAACGGACTTGGACTTGTATCATAATGAAACATTGCAAATCCTGTAGGATTATCTTTTTTAACTTTTCCTGTTCCATAAAAAACTGCTTCATACGCAACACTCATTCTACTTTCTGCTAATCTATTACCTGAAGTTTGATCTAATTTATCATGCTCCCATGAAGCAATGAGTGGATTTATTAATTTAAAACTTGTAAATATTTTTCTATTAAGTTGGTAAATTGTTATACTTCTAAAAAATGGTGCTACGGTTAATTGTGAATTTAATCCATAATTTGTAGGAGTAAACAAATCATTTGAAGGAAGATACTTGTTATTTTGATATGCTCCTGGAGTATTATCTCTTGCAGTTCCGATCGGACCATTTCCGCCCCAGGTTGAATCTGCATAATAATATCTGTAATAATTTAGCCACATATTATGTACAACATTTGATTGATCATCATGCATTGTAATGTTTAACGGGTTATAATTAATACCTTTTTGTATAACAGTTTTTCTATTATATTGATTAACAACTTCTGTTTGAACACTAAATTTAGGAAGATCGGCACTTTTAACTAACATTCCAACTTCACTAACTCGTTGTTGGTTTGCCCATTGTTGATCAGTAATTGCGTCAGGTTCAATATCAAATACAACGTAATATAACCAACCTGCTTTAGGCGCAAGTGCAAAAACGTTGTCAGCATAAAGTCGACTTGCGTGAGCAAAGTCTTTCATTTGTATACCAGTGTTTAATACTGGTTGAAGATAGGATCCGATTGATGGCATAGCATTATTTAGTCATAAAAAAAGACCCTGTTTGTCGGCAGGGTCTTTTTGGTTGTTAAACTTAGGTAAATTAGCCTGTTGCTAATGTACGGATCGAACGACCAACGTTCTGGCCAATTCCGATTGGATTGCCAGAAGCATTTGTTTGAATCGCATTATCAAATGATATTGTTAATGCAATATCTAATGGATCATTTGATGTATAATCACCACCTTGATATGTAACTTTGTTCACATAGCAACCTTCACATTCAAATGCTTCTAATACATTTGGTTCAAATGCTCCGTTACCACCATCTAAAATTTCAATCACTGTTGTAAATTTATAATCAATTCCTGATGCAGCACTTGATTGTTCAAAAAAGTCAAATTGTTTTTGAACTTGTTCACCGACTAATTTACTGACTGCACCTGATACATCATCACGTACAGTTAATGTTAAGTCTGACCAAGAATGTTTTCCAGCAAGTTTAATCTTGCTGTTATACACATCTAAAGTTATTTGTTCAAATGAAACTTCTGGACGAGTTACGTTCATTACCTGCTTTGTGATCTCAGTTGTAGGACTTGTAACACCAAAGTTTTGAAGTGTCACCCTAAAGCGATACTTCAATTTTGGCATTAACAAGCCTTGGTTAGATGCACTCTGACCGGCTGGTAATGGAACTGTTAATTTACTTAAACTTGCTACTGGCATTATAATGCTCCTTGTTCTTTATTTTTCTCATTAAGCTAGAGTGAATGATCCAGCTTTAATAGCACCAGTGTTAACTAAGCGCACTGGGATGTAGATAAATTCTACCGCCTTAACTGGCTCAATAGCAACATCTACCCATAATTCACTGCGGTCAATTCTTGCAGGTGTGTTATTTGATTCGTCACAAACTACAATAAAATCATACAATGCACGTTGTCCAACTAATTCAAGTAATAGTTTTTGTACTGCATTTTTGATTTCATTACGTGTAATTTTATCATTCGGTTCAAATAAGAACGGACGAGCTAAAATATCTAACTGACGACGTAAATGCGCTACTAAACGTGCTACGTTGATTCGATCTAATGAACTTGCTGCATTTGCACGAGTATATTGACCAAAGTTAATAATACCAGCACCTGTAATTGTTGCAATTGGATTAATATGACCATTTTGTGCCATTACATTACGAATACTTTCTGGCAATGCAGTTGCTTTAAATTCACCATTTTCAAGATAACCGACTGATGTTGCATTGTCAATTACACCTCGACGTACACCTGCTGGTGCAAACCAAGGATAACTTTTTTGATCACTTAACGCAATAGTACGTAACATCATATGACTTGGCGGAACTACAATGTAATTTCCTGATAAGTCATTAGTGTAACCACTTGGATAAAATGCAGCTAGGTATTCATTATATGATACAAGACCTTCATCACCGTTATCAAAAGCACCGTTTCTGTTTAATCCATAATTTACTAAATCAGTACCTGTTGGTTTTAAACGGAAAGAAGTATCACCAATAACAAACGCAGTTAACCCACGATCAACGTTTAACAATACCATGTTTTGAATTGCTTCTGGATAACCAGGTGTTGCAATTAAATTAAATGTTAATGTATCAGTATCACGCGCTGATATGTTACTATCAATTACTGATTTAAATGATGAAACAACAAATGAACGTTGTGCATGGCGACCAAATGTTCCTGAACCATCTGCATTATTAGGACTTACTGAAACCCAACGATTAACATTATAATCACTTAACGGATCATTTTGATAACGTAAGTTTTTACCATCATTTGCATTAATATCAATATAATTTGTTTCAAAACGTTTAACATTAAATCCTGAACGACGTAAGTTCCATAATCTCATACCGCGTGGATATTCAGCTTGATCTGGAGCATCTGGATCAACATAGTCAGATAACAATAAATCTTTAATCGAACTAGCAGAAGTTGCTTGACCACTTGTTGCCCAACGTGCATCTGCAAATAACCAACCGGTTGGAGAAGTTTGATCTGTTGTATCTTGAAGAATCCATGTTAAAGAAGAGCCATTATAAACATAAATGTCTTTACCATAACGTTCAATATCAGCAGTGCTTATCCAAATATCACCATTTACAAGATCTGTTATTCCGTCACTTTGTTTTGTTGGTTCTGAAGCACTTATTATTGGACCATTGATATCTGTAGCTGGATATACAGTTCGGTAACCTTTCCAATCACTTCCGTTGTGTACCATAATATCAACTTGGTCAACAATCGAACTATACCATAATTGTCCATTTGCAGGAGTTGTACTTGGTGCAACATCAGATGCTGTAAATGTTAATGGTTTCCAATTACTTGCACGATGTGTTGCTTTTGAAGGTTCAATCGCTGCATCTAATGAATAAAAATTAGATGTTGAATTACTAAAACCAACAGTTCCTAATACATTTGCATTATCAGTAAAACGAATTTCTCCGCCTTCTGTGTGTTTAATTGAAACTGAATACAAATCTGTACCAGCGTCATTTAATGTAGCAACTAAATTTTCAATTCCGGAATTGTTAATTGCATTAACAACTGCATTTAAACCATCTGATGAACCTTGAATTGTTAAAGTTCCTGTGTTTACATAACCTGAAATACCAGCAGAACTTGTTTCAATTTTCAACGTTGCAGTTGAAATTGCTACAGCGTTATTATGAACTGCACCTGTGATAGTTGTCGGAGTTACAGCAACACGTCTTTGAACTTTGAAATTTCCTAATATCACACTTGTTGATGAAGAATTATCTCCATGGTTAAAATTGCTTTCAACAAAAACTGTTCCAACTGGAATATTTGCTCCACCACCTACTTTATCTAATTGATAAGTTGCGGCTGTTACATTTGAATATATCGGAGCTTTTACAGTATTAAATGCATTTGAAGTAGCTAACCATTGTTTAACAATCCAACTAGCACCTTCATTTGGTGAAGTAGTTTTTAAATACAATGAACCTGATGATTTTAAACTAAAATCTGGATATTGTGTATGTGGACCAACAAATAATGAAGGAGCAGTATATGTTCCTGAACTAATTCCTAATGAAGTTACTAGATCAGTTGATACTGCAAGTGTAAAAGAACTTGCTTTATACGAATCTAAGTATAATGCTAATGCACCTTTTATTACTTTTGCACCAACACCTGCAGTTGTATGGAATGCACCATTAATTTTTCCTGCAATTACTGAAACTGAATCACTGTTTGCAATTCCAACAGTTGTTCCGTTAATAGTAAATGTTGAACTATTATTAATTGAAACAGAACTTGGTGTACCGGTTCCTACTACAGCAGGTTGACTGGTTGACCAAGTTGTACTGATAAAAGTTGAATTAGCACTGTTTGTTGTAAAAGAAGAGTCATGATGTGAACCAACTTCAACCCAGTTAGCATCTGAATTTTTATAGAATACCGTTACTACTGAATCATCAACAGATACAGTTGGTTGATTTAACACTATACAGTATTGTCCAACTAAACCAAAACTTGATTTAGGTGCATTGCTATTGTAATTTAAACTTGCATTAGTATCATCTATTATAAGTGGAACTTTATTTGTAAATGTGCCTTTTACCTTGTTCCATTCAAAAATACCAAATAATGAGTCAGCGGTGTTGACCCAATAACTACCATCTGCTGGATCTCCTGCTGGTGCACTTGATTTTGCTACTAAACTAGCTAAATCAATTGGAGCACGAACAACATAAGCTGCTGAACTTACACCAAGTAATGAATAAGCTGCTTGTAAGCCATATTCGTTTAATTCTCCACCATGTATCGGATTACCTGAAGAATCAGTGTAAAACAATGGTGTGCCAAATGTATCAACAAGATCTCTTTGGCTTGTTATTAGGTAAACTTTACCTTCATTTACTGGAGCTGTGCCAACGGCTGTTGCTCCTGAAGGATTTAATTTATTACTTGCCGAAGCAACGAAAATTAGCGGAACTGTTCCTGGTGCCGCTGGGGTATAAAAGCTTTCATTTATTATTGAAACTTGTACGCCCGGTGATTGAAGTGGTGTAGCCATTTAGTTTATCTCCTAATTATGGTTTTGTCAGCAGTATTTAGTGTTAATCAAAAATTTTCATTGGAATTTTAAAAATTTTAAAGGGGAGAAAAAGGGCGTAGATTTTAAATTATGAATAAATAAAAGTATCGATCGCGATACTTGAATATCCATCGATTCTAACAGTTATAAGGAACTATCAGCATGTGTATTTACTGTACAACAACAAACTATCGAAAGATTTATGAATATCATAACGGACCAATTCCGATTGATAATGACGGAAGAACATACGAAATTCATCATATTGATTGAAATCATCAAAATAATGATTTTAACAATTTAAAAGCAGTAACATTACAAGAACATTATAGTATTCATTATGCTCAATGTGATTGGAGTGCATGTCAATTAATTGCCCTTCGTTTAAAAATAACTCCCGAAGAAAGATCATTAATTTCTAAATTAACACAAGAAAAACGAGTTGCAGATGGAACTCATCCTTTTCTTAAAAATTCAGAATCTAGAAAAAATGCAAAACCGAGAACATATAGTAAACATAAACGAGTAAATAAAAAGAAAGAGCAAACCATGAGATCATTATGTAAAACGTGTGGAGAAAGACCAGTTGCGATCAACTATCGCAAAGAAGGAAAGGTATTTTATAGATCAAAATGTGATCATTGTGCTAAAGGAAGGCATCCTGGAAAACCTCTTTGGTATAAAGCAGGTTATAGGAAGAAGATGAAATGTGATCACTGCGGATTTGTTGGACAACATCAAGAACAGTTTTCAGTATACTATGCTGACGGGAATCCTAAAAATTGTCAATATACTAATTTGAAAACAGTATGCGCAAACTGTCAACGCATACTGCATAAACTTAAACTACCATGGCGTAGGGGAGATCTTATTCCGGACTTTTAATTAACTCTTGTATTTGCTGATATAATGCATCAACTGTACCGTTATTTGAAATAACATGATCAACTTTTGATCCGATCCACGATGTTTCACTAGAATGAATTCCTTGTTCTTGAATTCGTTGTTTAGCTTGTTCGTCTCCGCTATTCATTTTAATAGCATCATTAAACCAATAAGGATCTTCTCCTCGGGTTACTCGAACAACTATTCCGCCAACGTTATGAATTGCTTTAATTTCATTTGGAAAACGTACATCACTTATAACAATGTTATCATTGGTTTGACGCATTTTATTTTCTAAACTAGCAATCCATATATCGTCATGAAATCCTAAACGACATACCTCTGTTCCCCAATATTGAAGTATCCATCGAGGAGTTAAATTCGGCATTCCTAATCTTTCTGACCACCACATATCAACTTTTTCTCGCCAATCTCTTGATTGTTTGGTCCGACCTTCTAATAACGTTCGATCCCATCCAAATACTGCGGCAGTTGCATCTTTGAGTGTTCCGGCAAATGATTCTTTGCGGAACTCGTGAAAATTAACAAGGTAATCGGCGGCGGTGTCTTTGCCTGAACCTATTAACCCTATAAAACCTATAATCATAATATCTCCTAATTGATATTATAGTTTAATTGAAATTTCTTAAGAAGTCAAGAAGTTTTTAGCCGCAAACGAACCACATCGGCTTCTCGCCGGTTGCATAATTTGCAAGTTCTAATTCTAATTTTTCAATTGCAGCGATTCCTTCTGCTTTGAGTGCAGTACCATTTAAACTTGTACCACCTTGCGGACTGGCAATTTGACCAAACTTTTCACGTGCTTCACCTAAGATAACTTTTGATTGTGCTAATGCATAATCTTTGATCCATATACCAGCATAAGGATCATTTAATAAAGTAAACTCAGGTTTGGTGTTATATAACCATAACAATACAGATTCTTCACCACGTGGACGTTGCATGATTGTCATCTTTCTTGTGCTTGGATTCCATGTGAAATTGATTTCACTTCCAAACATTTTACCTACCATCTTTTGATAAGATGCAAAGGCATAATAAGTTGCTAATCCGCCCATTTGACTTGAACTTAACAAATAAGTATTTGAATACGCTAAGTTAAACGGTTCAAATAAACTTCCGGTATCTCCACCACCTGTTCTAGATCCAACACTTCTTCGAAATACTTGTCTTACTTCAATTACTTCTTGACTTAATGTATATTCGTTGACATCTTGTTCTAATGTTAAAAATGCAAAACTTTCTTCAACAGAGTTTGCACTCTTTTGACGATACTTTGCAAATGCTCTGTCTATTGAGGTATTATAATGTATCGGATCTAATTCAACATCAATTAGTCCATCTCCGAGCATTACTCGGATATATTCAATTACTGGTTGTCTGGTTGATTCAATTGTGCTCATGATATTATTTATACAATAAATATACACATGCCAAGACTATCAATGTACCGCCCAGAGAAGGGCAACGATTTTAGATTCCTTGACCGCGTTATTGAAGAACAATTTCAAGTTGGCGGTGTAGATATCTATGTTCACAAATATATGGGACCAGTTAATCCAGAAGACGGAACTTCTACTCCCGGTGTTCCAAATCAAACTAGTTCTATAGGTGAACTAGGAATCCAAGATATTATTTTAATGGAAAATCGTGATCGACATTACGATCCGGATATCTTTGTGATGAGAGGAATTTATCAAATGCAGGACTTGGACTTTAATCTTAGTCAATTTGGTATCTTTCTTAATAACGATAATATCTTTATGCACTTTCATTTACGAAACTGTGTCGGAACTATCGGACGAAAAATAATGTCAGGTGATGTAATTGAACTTCCGCACTTGAAAGATGAATATGCACTAGACGATGCTATGGTTGCACTTAAACGGTTTTATGTTGTTCAAGATGTTACTCGTGCAAGCAGCGGCTTTAGTCAAACTTGGTATCCACACTTATTACGTGTTAAATGTGTTCCGATGGTAGATAGTCAAGAATTTTCAGAGATACTTGGTGCTGATTCAGGAGCAGGAAATGGTAGTTCTTTACAAGATATTATTAGTACTTACAACTTGAGTATCCAAACTAATAATGCTATTATTGCACAAGCAGAATTAGATGCTCCACGAGCTGGATATGATACTAAACAACTTTATGTTTTACCCACTAACACTCATACTGATGGTTTGTTAGATTTACAAGATGCAAGTCAAGATATTACAGGTGTTAGTGATGCAAGCAGTGATTTGATTGATGCAAGTTTAACACTGAAAAGTCCTAATCATAACTACTATGTTGGATATATGGTCGGCGACGGTCAACCACCTAATGGCGCTCCTTATACTTTTGGTATAAGCTTTCCAAGTACTGGATTAGTTGAAGGTCAATTCCATTTACGTACAGACTATTTTCCAAATCGGTTGTTTCGTTTTAACGGACATAATTGGATGAAGTTTGAAGATAATGTGAGAATGACTATGACAAATAGTTATGATCCTAATATGACAAATAATCAAAATACTCCTCAAGAACAAATTAGAATGAGACAAACTCAACGAACAAGCTTTATTAATAACAATAATACTGCAACTATTGCTGGACAGGTTGTTCAAGAACGTCAGGCATTATCGCAGGTACTTAAACCTAAGGCAGATAATTAATGAGTGAACATTTTTATGATGGACAGATAAAACGATATCTAACTCAATTTATGAGACTGATGAGCAACTTTAGCTATAAAGATGCTAAAGGTAAACTTGTACAAATACCAGTCCGTTATGGTGATATGAATCGTCAAGTTGCTCAGATTATGACTAAAAATAGCGAGAATATTGTACAAAGTGCTCCTTTTATTGCTTGCTATATCAAAGGACTAGAATTTGCTCGTGATAGACTTCAAGACCCTACTTTTGTTAGTAAAGTGAATATCCGTGAACGTGCTTTTGACGAAGCTGGAAATGAATATCTAAACACGCAAGGTGCAAACTATACTGTTGAACGGTTGATGCCAACTCCGTTTAATTTACAATTTACAGCTGATATTTGGACTACTAACACAGATCAAAAATTACAATTACTTGAACAACTACTTGTATTGTTTAATCCTAGTATGGAAATTCAAACTAATAATAACTTTATCGATTGGACTAGTTTGAGTTTACTAGAACTTACTAATCTTGTATACTCTAGTCGTAGCATTCCACAAGGATTGGAACAAGATATTGATATTGCTACACTTAACTTTCAAAGCCCTATTTGGCTAACTACTCCTGCTAAAGTGAAAAAACTTGGTATTATTACAAATATTATCACTAGCATGTTTGTTGACCCAACTGGTACTGTCGAAAGTGGAGCCTATTCAGATAGTGAAAATGTTGACTACTTTACAGGTCGTGTGAGCATTAGTGTTGGTTACGAAACAATTGGAAATTATGGGGTTTTGGTTTTAAACAATACTGCAAAATTATTACGTGAAGGCGAGAAGGTTTCATCTTCAAATATTCAACAAGCTGGATCAAGTGTTAAAGGCATTGCTAAACAAATTATTGTTAACGATACTCCTGTTACTAATTTAAAAGGAAATTTAGAAATTAGCTTGACCGGACTTAAAGAAATTCCAAGTGCTGGCACAAAGATTAATATTGGAGGCCACTCTTATACTATCGAAAGCTTTTCTGGCAATTTAACAAATTTGACTGCTCATATCTCTAATCCACTTGATTATGATATTCCTGATGGCGCAAATGTCTTTATTGAAAATCAACAATCAGATTCAAATATTGCTCCTACAAAACTTGGGCCTGATGTTAACTGGCTTAGTATTTTAGATCTCTATCCAGGAAAATTTGTTGCTGGACTTTCTACGATTAGACTTCAAAAACCTGACGGTAACGAAATTGTTGGAAATATTACTCTTGATCCACTCGATGACGCAACTATGCATATTAGTTTTGACGATCAAGATACACTTCCACATAATACAGATATTATCGATCTTACTAATGTTTATACTCGCGGTACTGTGGATGCAATTGTTGATCCTACAAATTATAACCCACGACCTTATCAAAATGGAACTTTAGCATGGCCAGCTACTGATTATCGTTTACTGATTCTTGAAGATATTAATATCGGAAGTTATACTCAAAATATTGATTACGATGGACCTGATGCTTGGAAGAATCAAGATAACTCAGACTTTGCAGCTTATGCTAACGATTTGATACAATGGGACGGTACTAAATGGAATGTGATACTTGATGCAAAACAAAATCAAGGACCAACTTATATTACTAATACTAGAACTGGCGTTCAATATGTTTGGGACGGGTATGCTTGGATGAAATCTTTTGAAGGCGTTTATACCGCGGGAAAATGGCGATTGGTCCTTTAAACGATATACATTGCGCTGGCGCAATTTTCCTTGCACGGAATACACAACGCTTCCTTTTCCTACTTAGAGCTCAAGGTAGAACTGCTGGAACTTGGGGCTTTGCTGGCGGTAAACAAGAACCCCAAGATAATTCAACACTGGATACACTTCATAGAGAAATTTTTGAAGAACTTGGCGATACTCCTCAGATCCAGAAAATTATTCCTATCGAACGGTATGCTTCAAATGACGAGGCTTTTTATTATCACACTTTTGTACTGATTGTGGATAACGAATTTATTCCACATCTTAACAACGAACATAATGGATATGCTTGGGTGAATTATAACTTTTGGCCAAAACCCTTGCATCACGGCGTACGTACTACTCTCGGCTCGAAGATTAATCAGACTAAACTTGAGACTATTATTCAGGTACTTAAACCAGGACAACTATACTAGAGCGCAGAGCGCGAAGCGTAGCAAAATTTTTATTTTCTATTATATACTAACTTAATTCTTTGATGCATTTACACTTTAATCTTCCACTTACTATTAACATAACTAACACCGCTGAAAAACTTTACAACGAGTTGAAACATTGGGGACATCAACATGATATTGAGGTGAAAATGGATAAAACTTATTTCTATCTTGGCTTCTTGAAAGTGTTCCTTCCTTCAGATCGAGCTTACGAACTATTCTGTTTAAGCTGGAAATCAGACACAGATTGGAAGCTTCGAAAAGAATAACACAAGCTGAGAAATGGTATTTACACTTTAAAAAATTGGCCGCGCAAAATTTTTAAAACTGTGAATCTATTCTAGTGAAGAGTTTTGAAATGTTTAGAAAATTGATCATAAACGTCTTGATGGGAAAATATAAATTCTATATATCGCTGATTCCGAACTATTCTATAATCCTTGTTGAGAGAATTATGGTTATGCTCTAACCATAACATACACTCATACTCATATAAACAAGATATCCTTATCGTAAACATAACCTTATTTAACTACAAGAAAAGACTTTACTTTCCTAAAAAAATTGCCGCGCAATAAAAAAAGGACCTGGAGAACCTTACCCCTGGTGATTCTAATCTAATGGGGGGCAGGTTTTGAGCAATTTTTTTTTTTTTGAGAAAACTTTTTGCAAGCCAAAATTGCGCGGACAAGTCAACAACTCAAAAAGCACCCCCAGGGGGGTATGAATGCCCCTCAGAGGTCAATAAGGAATATTGTCGCCGTCTTCAATAACTTCTTCGTCTGAACCACAAAGTATCTCCAGATCGATCTTATCCTTAAGGTCTTGGTTAGCGGTCCAGACCTCGCCAGAGATAAGGGTCAAGTTAGCCAGTAAAGCAAACACAGCCAAAAAGATAGCAAAGCCAATTCTCAGTTTATGGATCTGATATTGCTGAGTCACATCCATAATAATTGCCCCGCCAAGCACGAGAGCCGCCGAGACTGTGCCAATCAAGTAATAAGTAATATCGATAGTCATTGAGTAAACCTTATCAAGCACCAAACATTAATAGTAATAGCCAAAGAGTTAAAGAAGTAAATGATCCACGAGACCAAAGGAGGACCAGGCTCGAAATTGTCAAGATTAGCGCCTATCACAAAGCCGAGACAAAGTGAGTTAATAATCACCTGTCCCAAGCACATTGGGATTGACTCCATCAAGCCCCCCTTCTCATGCAGGTAGTACGTGCCATTGATTCCCAAGTGTTTGGAAATGATTTACGAAGGTCTGCGATCTTCAGTACCATACGGAGAGAAAGTTCTCTAAGTTTTGATTTGTTAGTATCGATATAGTTAATAATTTCGTCTCTAACAAGATCAGGTTCATCAAAATCGTAAGTGTTAAGCATGCCATCGTTAATAATTTGTTTAATACGTAAAAGTTTCTCGCGTTCTGTATCCATTTGTAAATCGATATAGTGACATCTAGATTCCAGAGCATCTAAGTGATCTCTTAGTCGTTTTGACTTAACGTGTTCAAACTTTATATTAGTAATAAAGATTGCTGATCCTTTAAATTCAAAGCGATTAGGAATGTCTTCGTTGCGGAGTAAGCGTGAGTCAGTGTTCCAAGCAATAAATCTTCGTTTAGAGCTATCGAGTGCACCTTTAAGTATATTAAGAGAAACATCGTCCATCAATACGCTATCGCAATCGTCAAACACAACAACATTCTTCTCATCACTAAATTCGTATAATTTCTTATAAAGGCCAAGTGCAGACATAGCGCCTTTAACCACTTCGTATTTAGGTTTGCGATCGCTAAGTTTATTAAACACATCGTCTTTGCTCAAGACTTCTTCAACGCCAAATGATTTGCCAACGCCTGGGGGACCGCTCACGATCATAGCAC